>Ga0075441_10000559_pt1 | contig 18858 bp, 5 predicted proteins | sample CoawatmetaG00DNA_FD_71582 | JGI IMG/M metagenome (GOLD analysis project Ga0075441, IMG submission 71582) | Marine microbial communities from the West Antarctic Peninsula - Coastal water metaG002-DNA | ecosystem: Environmental > Aquatic > Marine > Coastal | place: Atlantic Ocean: West Antarctic...
CTGTTAATGTCCAATCAAGAAATGCATAAGGAACCCGTATATGGATTACTGTTTTCACTCATCATAAAACGAACAGGTTCATCAATACTATCAACACTGTCGTAACAATAATCATGTAATCCAGGATATGGCTCTGTACTTTGAGGTGCCGTATGTCCTAACCGTCGATCACGCTCCAAAGTTGTTGCTTTCAGTCCTGCCGTAGCACACCCAGGAACAATGGAACCCATATCTCTTAGGAAACATTTTAGATCTCCAGTACAATCATCATCGGTATCACAATCACCTGCACATTTTGGACAAGGATTAGCCGCAGAGCATCCATCCCAACCACGATCGACGATCGGTTGTAAACTATTTTCAGCGACAACTAACGCAGCTGCATCTATTGAATCCGCTGAAACTGTAACATTGCACGCATCAGTACTGGTAACGGTTTGGCCAGGTCCTACAAATGCACTCCAAGCATTGTCACCACGTGATGCTATACATTGATCTTTGTAACGTATTTTTACTTGACATGCTTTATTTACTTCTACTACACAAGAAGCAAATTTATTTACTTCTGCTCCACAATTATCATGTCGTAAAGAATACATTAACACTGCACTAGGAGTTAATGTAATTTTTATTGCTGCTTTTGTTGGTATGTAAGTTTCTTCGGTAAAAATGGCAGCCCGAATAGTACCAACAAATGGACCTACGCCAAATCTGTTGCTAGAATCATGATATCTTGCACTGTTCCAATAATGCGCTCCAACCATCCAAGGGATATCTCCACCACCATCAGCACCATCAAGATTACACGTGATTGTAGAAGTGGTTTGTACAGGAGTAGATGTAACATCACTACCAATTTGTGCCCCATCCACAAAAAAATTCATTGTTCCTCTTCGAGACATAATTTTAATTTGGTACGTGGTACCTACTGTCAAAGTTTCGCTTGCCCAGAGGGTATTGCTCTGACTTGCCAGAGTGGGTTCATGTGGTACTGTCACTCTGATCTGTCCATAAGTCATCGTAATATACCACGGACCACTGCTGCAACCAGACCTTCCACGCATCAAAATAGTTTGCGACCCGGTGAGAGAAGACGGAGTAATTGCTGCTGCAAAAGTCCAGTCTTGTGGAAGAAAAACTGTGTTCGGGATGGTGGAAGCTGTTCCTTTGCTGTTTGTTACGTCGTAAGAATAGTCTACAAAATTGCCTATCGGTATAGCAGCAAAAGTCGTATCTTCGCGAACACATTTGCCATTGATGTCAGATCGATCACAGTCACAATATTTTGAATTGCCTGTCATGTCTACATCAATATTTAAAGTACCAGAGTTAGAAGAAATTGTTCCTTGATATTGTGATGTACACTCAAAAAAATCACAATCGTAGTCTGTTCCTGGTGGATTACAACTACCAATGTTTATACCATCAATTTCTATGCCACCAACATATTCATTAGCTGATCCAAGACCAGATCGTAAAATTTGGTACTTTACAGAATACAATTGATTTGGTTGGACATCAATCGTTCCTTGATAACTTGAACTCGCAGAGTTGCCAGCGTCGTCTTCTTGGTAAATAATCTTGGTTATAATTAATGGTGTTCCAGCAATCTTGCGAACAATTACTTCACCGCTATCACATGGAATATCTAGCGTGACAGGGTACGACGGTGTCATTCCACCATTTCCCGAAACAGTAACAGTTGCGTGTCTACCCATTAAATTACCTTTCCAATTATGAAGTCCAGAAAATTTTGCTTGATCGGGCTCAGTACCGTATACAGCGTTCCGAGAATTACTTCCCATTTTATTTATACCACATTCAGAATCAGCAACTCCACCATTTACAGTTGTACCGGGAGTATTGTCACAAGCACAAAATCCATTGTTTTTTAAAGCAAAATATTTGTAATCTGCATTTGTACATGCAACAGAGCAAGAAACTGGTGTATATCCAGAAGCTTGTGGACCATAGTTAAAATGACCCGGTTGATTTACAAAACATCCTAGATATGTTGATGACGATGAAGGTTTAACAGATGAGTATCGTTTTACGGTTACAGAATTGGATTCATCAACTGTCTGGATCACACCTGTCAGAACGGATGGAATACATAACTTAACATATGTATCCGTATTTGTATGTGCAATTCCAGAACAGAGTGGAAAGGGTTGTCCTGCCTCAGTATCAAGACACCATTGTTTTGAACGTTTCAAACAATCATAATGTGAACCATCACAAAACCCATGAATTGTTGGAGCACATAAATTTCCAAGTACATCTGGACAGGAAGAAGTGACACATGTTGTACCAAAATGTTCAGTCGACCATTGTTGTGAATCTGTATACAAATTTGTATATTCCGTCCCAACAAGTGCGTTTCTACTCGTTCTAGAAATTGGTACCATTCTACCTTGGACGTTTAAATCTCCAATCGCCCAAAGATCGCTGGTTGTTCTTCCTACACTTGAAGTTGGACCAAATTTCAAAGTTACAACCGTTTCGTTATGAGGTACAAGAACGTTAATATTGCACTGTCGGTACTGGTTGATTTGAATGTTGTTTGCACATGGTGCATTGTAAAATGTAAGAGGCGAACCAGAGGTAAGACTTGATACGTATTGCTGAGCTTGCTCTTTTTCCCACGGAGAATATGTCGCTGTAGAAAAAATATTACTGATGCTGGTACCTGTTTTTGAAAAGGTTGTACAGGTCCCATCTTCTGTATCAATATATGAAAATTGTGGAGCTGACATTGATCCTACATCGACTAAATTAAGAACACTGGGAACACCGTTTGGTCTTTCACTACCTGAATACGTGTTTGAATAAGTCACACCAAATCTTGTAAATTCGACAGTTACTACACAAACGTTTGAAATTCTGGAATCTGTCATTCTTGTGTCGTAATATATTCCAGAAATATGTAAATGTGAATGTCTTGGTAAAGCAGACATTGTTACAGTTTCGATTGATTCAGCCATTGTAAATGGACCGTGTATGGGAAAAATGTTATCACCTTCACGCAAGATGTTTGGAAATTCAATTTCTGGAAATGTTCCTGTACTATCTTGAGTAGTGGTAGCTTCTTTCCCACAACTACAACAATTATCTTCGGGAAAATTAAAATTAGAACCAGCCATATGAGTGGAAGCAACACTAAATTCACCACCACTGCAATAATCAGCATTGTAATTTGTACATGTTTTATCGTCGCCATTGTTCCAACTGTCCGTGTCTACACATGCTGTTCGGTCTGCAATCTGTTTAGTTGTTAAACTCTTATCAAAGAATTGAAACTTTGATAATATTCCCCAAGTTGGGTTCACCGACACTCGGTAAACGGCAACTATATTATTTGAACCCATTCGTTTTCCAGTTTCGTCCTTTCCTTCTCTCCCACCACCACCACTTTGACATTGATTATCTGCTAATTTGTCACGGCCATCTTTGTGGCGAAGTCCCCAATTATTCCAACATTGTCCACCATGTTCAAGGGCTACGAACTCTTGTCCACTTCGTAATAGGCCACATTGTTCTACTGAAGTTGTATCTACACGATCATCAAGAGATGGTCTTCCATCAAGATCTGAATTTGTGTAACAACCCATAAATTCAGAAGTTGTAAGACCATTTTCAAAATGTGGTTCTTTGCCACCAACAGAGTATATATTGGTACTAATAGCAAACGAAGCTTCACCTTTAAATGTTCCATCTATGTATAACTTTGTTTTGCCTGCTTTTACAACTAGATTTAAACGTTTCCAAGTCCATTCATTTATCATCACCTCATTATTTAAAATTTGAGGAACGAATGGATGAAAACCGGTGCCGCCCGAAGTATCATATGTACCAACTACACCGTTAGTATCTTCAGTATGAAAATACAAACCATGATCACCTGCTTTGTTGCTCAACAATACCCATTTTGTTGAAGGAGAGTTGTTGGCACTGTGAATGTTCCAATATGCAACTGTTGGAGCTCTGACATATACTTCGACAGTCCATTCATTTCCAATATCAAATCCGTTATTACCGTCGAGATAAAAATTTATACCGGTTTCTTCAAGTATATTAATTGCTGTCATACCTCCAGAATATCCAATTACACCATCACCAAAGTTGTCAATTGGACTCATTGTCAAATCCTTTTCTTGATATACAGCAGGTGTCATTGTTGCTGTACCATCTAAAAAGTCAATTGCAAATTTTGGATTTGGGTTTTTACTAACAGGACTTGTAGGTTTCAGTCGTGTTTGTTTGTTGGACGACCAAACACCAGCTGCTCCAGTATTTGACACCATATGTGGTTTCGATGTACCATCTACAATGCTTGAAGAAGCAAACGAAGCGCTCTTGGCTGCAAATATTGATAACGTCAAGGGCCATCGGTCTGCACAACAAAATGCATATGCTTTGTTTGTATTTTTTTCTGAAAGATCATCATTTGCTGCTGTTGAAGTAGTTGCAAGGCAACTTTCTCGAAATTGTTTTGATCCTCTATCCATACTAATAATATTTTGACCTTCTGAAAAAACTTCATACAACTTGACATTTGTATGCAATGGATCTGCTAAACCCGACCGATCACTGAAAGAATGCTCTGGACCTTTGCCATTTGATGCATCTACTTGAAAAGTACCGGCTTCTACTGATAAACAAGTTTCCATAGAAATGGTTTGAATCATCCAACATTGTGTGCCGTCGTAACCAATATAACGACAACCTTTGTGTATTCCACTAACAATATCATGATTACGTGCACAATGACGAACACATTCGAAAATTGTTGAAGTCGCACCAAACGGAATTTTATTTTGATCTGGTTGATCACTACGAGGATCTTCAGAACATTTTGCTCCACTTTTTTTTAGAATGTAATCTTGTGCTACACATTTCTTACTCGACCACGCAGGCGTATCGCTAAGGATTTTAAAGTCACCACCACAAGAACGTGCATCCGTATTCTGATCCATTGTCATCATTTCATCTGGTGAACATAAACGAGCACCAAGCACCTGGCAAAATTCTTGAGCCACTTGAAATGTAACATCACCAGAACATCTTCTTCTGCAACGACCACCAGGAAGTACGTTCGCATGAGTGTCTTTATCGCAAACACCTGCCGAAGCACATGTAACTTGGGGTATTTTAGTATCTGTTAACGCCCATCCCAACGTTTTACACGCTAGTGAAGAAGACACCGTATTCGACGAGGCGGCTGCGTTATATTTACGAAACAGTGTTGCATGAAGACCTGCAGGATGTGGAATATTTGTTAAATCTGATGCAACAGCTACTGTACACGTTTCACCGTAAAGTTGACAGTTTGGTACATTTCCTCCCACAAAAATAACATGATGACACCCAGCATGCATCATACATTTCGTGAAACAATCACACCGCAACAATTTTTCGGGGTCGGTTTGGTCATTAAGTTTAGTTGCAATTGCTAACACACTAGTTCCTTCTACAGGAACTACTTCAACTAACGGTGTTTCGATACACGATATTCCACTGGAACCCACACTTTCAAAATTGTTGGGACAATAGAAATTATCATTGTTCGTTGCAACAGTAGGTGCAGCATTGCTGCTTGCTGCTTGTTCCATTGATGGATCAATGCATTTCTGATGACCTGGGTAATATTGTGTAATAGTTACTAACTCAGAATTACATGGACAGGAACATGCGGGCGAGGTTGGATCACTTATCTTGTCACATTGTTGCCACTTAGATGTAATACTAGGTGGCATGTCGCTGGATTTGACAGGTAAAAATGTTTTACTCGTAACAAAATGAAGAGGAAGGAGAAGCAGAAGAAATAGAGATGACATGTTCGTTGATACCACCGGCATTTGGATGACAAACTGTTGCTGCGCTGTTTTTATTGGAGCAGTTGTTTTGCTTGGTTGTTTGTAGTGAAACCCCTCTTTTTTTGTCTGTTAGACAGTACAGCAAAGTACGTGGACAGGTAAGGGACAAAGTTGTTAAAGAGTTTGTTGCTGGCAACCCAAAAAACCAGAAAAAACATGAATTCCTCGAGGAAATCTCGGGTTTTGGTGCGATTTTTACAAGGATTTTTAATAAAAAAGTAAAAATTATATTTAGTAAAAATTATATTGTTAAAAGTGTTGCCTACAAGTACATGCAACATCATATTTATTTCAAAATGTGCCATCCATCATTGTTGCAATGTAAAAATGTAGAATGATACTCATTCAAACTTTCACGGTGCCCAACCGAGACAATTGTTTCGACTGATTTCATTAATTGTTCATACAATATACGTTCTGTTTTCACATCTACTGCACTAGTTGATTCATCTGCAAATAGTAATTTTGGTTGATGTACGAATATTCTTGCAAACGCTAATCTTTGAAGTTCACCTGAACTTAATAATTCAGACCATCGTATCGGTGCACAATCTAAACCACCTTCTAAACGTGTCAGTAAATCACCCAATTGTGCATTCAAGATTGCATTAATTAACATTCCATCGTTCATACGTGAACTGTTTTGATCATCATATTTCCCATACATTAATACAGTACGTAAAGAACCAAAAGGGAAATAAGATATTTGTGGTAAATATCCAATCTCTGAATGTGTAACACCTAAATGAATAGTACCTTTGTCTACCGACCACAAACCAGCACATGCACGTAAAAAAGATGATTTGCCACATCCAGACCGACCAGTGATTAATAAATGTTGACCAGCATTTAATGTAAAAGATATGTCATTTCCTAATTCTATTTGATTGTTTGGAGTCGAAAGTTTGACGTTAGATGCAATCAAGACATTTTCTTTTTCATCGTCATTCTTTGCCTTGTATTTGTTTTGTCTGTTCTTCTTCTTCTTGTTGTTGTTGTTGTTGTTGTAGTTGTTGTAGTTTCTCTCATTTTTCCTGCTGCTGTATGAAGTTACATAAGAAAGATGTGCATTTGTTTGTTGATCTTCTACTTGACATTTTTCTAAACCAATTAAAACTTGATCTAATCTCAATGTAGCTGTCGACAAGTCTGCTAAATTATCAAATTCATCTACGAAAAATCCCATCGCTGCTTTGACGTAATAAAAGGCTCTTGCTGTTTGTCCAATTGTACCATATTCGACTGTTCCTTGGAAATACAAAGGTGCTATTGCAAGATAAGGTATTAACGCTTGAACGCGTGAAACAGTGGATTTGTATGCTTCCAAACACAACGTTACATATAATTGATCCCATTTCAATTTTATATAATTAGCAAATTTATTTAATATAGTTTGATTCTCTTCTGAACCACCATTGTGAAATGCTATTGATTCACGACATTCATGTACATGTACCAACGCATAATCTAAATCTAATTTTTGTTGCACGTTTTTGTTGTTCAATGTTGTCAATGCAGTACCAAATAAAATTGCGGCACATAGCGTAACGGAAACAGTAAACAACAATGTTTTTCCAAACAGATTCCATGAGATATGAACTAATAACGTTGAAAAAGCAAATAAATTACACATGTGTTTAAAAAATACAAAGAATAAACCTTGCGTTGTTCTTACCCACTCACCAACTGCAAGTGTACGTACACCTGCATTGGGTACCTCAGATATATGAAAATATGATTTTTCGTAGAAATAACGTTCGATAAGTTTGTTGGTAAGATTTTTTTCCAATTGTAATACCAAAGCGTGTTGAAAAAATGCAGCTACTATATTTACTGGTATCCATGCCAATAAAAAATATCCAATGTACCAGGTTTCTTGAAAGAAAAGCTCTTCATTTTTATCCGTCAATAATGTTGTCCACTTTGCAATGATATATGTAAATTGTATGTTCATATATGTCGAGAAAATTACACTGAGAAATGACAGTATTGTATTGAAATAGAAAGTAGACGTGTTGATTGGTTGAGACGTGAGTGGTGAAAGATACCATAATTTTTTACTGAGTTGAAATACTTGTAGGATTAATTTGGAGAAGGAAAGTGATTTTGGTAAATGTTGTTTAGCAATTGACGAGTCAATTAATGGTGAAGGCGATTTTGTAAGTTTGCGCTTCATCTTCTTTGTTGTTTTGTTGGATTTTGATCTTGATCTTCGTTTCATTGTTCATAAATGTTTTTGTAAGTGTTTGTTGTTGACGATTATATAATATTTTGTTGACACATCCTTTGTGAAGTCGAAAGGATTAAAGGATGGCGTCATCTCTTCGAACAGGTTCTTTATATTTTGGACAAGATGCTACCAAAAATACATTAACAGCCATCGTAGGCGATGTCATCACCTTTTGCATAATTTTAGCAGGTATTGCTACCGCCGCTGCGTGGTACTACGTCAAACAAGAAGCAACTTCTGTTCAATTAGTCACAACACTACTCGACATCCTGTTTGATTTTCTCATACCATTTTTATCTGGATTATCTTTTCTTGTAGCTGTAGTACTAACATTTCGAGCAATAACAAGAACGGCGTGTACCAACAATTCTACTACTACTACGACCAGACCCGGAAGAAAAGCTATCTTGATTGCATCATCATCGCTTGTATTCTCACTGAGTACGTTTTACAGAGCGTTAAACATTGCTTCGGAAGGTGCTGCTGTCTGCAGAGAGAAACCCAGTGCCTTCAATGCACCTATTACTGGAAGAACTATTGCTACCTTTGGAGAAATAGCTTTAGTTGTTCAAGCTTCTTTATTTATTGAAGAAGCATCAATTCGATTAAACACAAGTCGAGGACCATGGGCAAACTTGTTTTCTACATATACATCACTTGATTTTTCTACAGTATTGCCCGTTTTATTTGCAGAGGTGTTTTCATGGTCAGGAGTATTAAGAATTGCAGGTGAACAGTCTTCTTTATTTTTTTGTGCGGAATATATTATGTGGATGTTTATTGCTTTTACATGGGCATATGACTCGGCTGAATTACTTCACAAATCAACACTTTTCATGGATAGTGTATCATTTTGTGTATTGATGTTGACGGGTGTTATTTTATTTCTATTCAATGCTGTACTTGAATTACCTCATTTCTTTTCAGGTGCCGAACGCGACCCTAATCAACCTGGTATTTTTGAATGTATACAAAAACATGATTCGCCATTGTGGAAAAAGCGTTTGCCTTTTTTCGTTATGTATTTTATTGGAGCAAGTTGGATAGCAGTAGGAGGCTCGTTCCGATTTTTAAGAACAATTCAATACAGCAATAGCAACGAAAAAAAAGAAGAATAAAACTTTACCACATTACGTACCATGTAGATAGAAGGTAAAGATAAAAAAACAACAAAGTTTCCTTCAAAAAAATAAATTCTTTTTCTGTACGTAAAGCTAGATTGATGTACAACACCTTCTTACAAAATAAATTCTCTCATTGCATTCCACTGCATTCTTCACATACTCCGTATACTATCTGATCTTACTTTTCGCAAAGGACTGGCTTCTGGATCGATCCATCCAACTGGATGCATATGTCTGGTACCCAAAACATGACTCTTAATGATGATACTTTTTTTTTTGTTCCATCTCCTTTTCGCAGCTAAATCTAACGTCACTTTCAATTCACTCGGTACATGCATGCCAACAGATTTAATTAATTCAGCTGTTGTTCTTCCACTAAACATACCATGATTAATAAAGGGTTTTAATTCACCCAAACTTAAGACTAAAGCACACACAGATGTATCAGCAATAATTTCAATGGGAGATACAGTAGATTGTGTTGGATTCAATAATACCATTTCACCACAAATATCACCTCCTTTTACAGTACCGACTTGGACCCATTGCGTACTCGTCATTCCTTTCAACCCATTGCCTTGCGCAGCTGCCGCTTCTCTTTGTGCATTTAACCAATCTTTTTTGCGATGGTCCATGTGTTGTTTGTATTGCTGATCCCACATCATACCAATGGCCAATGGATCTTCACCTTCCCCAGTTGGACTAATTTTTTGACGTCTTTCTTTTTGTACTTCAGACATTTTTCTTCTTTTTCTTACTTCACATACACCTCTAATTAAAACAACAACTTGAGTTAATACTTCGCCTTGATGCATGACAATTTTGCCTTGGTGCCATTGCTGTATGGTACCTACCGTGGCAATGCGTTTCAAGTCTTTGTCTCGCATGTGTTTAAAGACATTACATTTTTTAAGAATATCAAAACGACGTTGTACTGTATGATCTTGAAACGAACGAACAGCTTCTTTTTGACGGTGTTGTTTATTTGCATCAAATTCAATTTTTAGTTTAGAATTTGTCGTGTGTTCATTTAGATTTTTAAATTGAGTCGATTTTGTTGCTTCAATTGTATGCGACCATTTTAAAACTAACAATTCGCAATGGCGACTGGCATATATAGAAGCTCTTCTCGCGTTACTACTGTTATCCACGCTATCCGAAGCCCACGCACGTGTCATAATTGAACTTTGACGTACTAATTTTTTACCAGGAGCAGCTAATCGTTTTGTTTTAATTATTTTGCTGTCAGTTCGTTTCGCTGCTGCTACTGCCTCCACATGGCGTTCACGCGCGGCCCGTTCTTCTTCTTTTTTTTCTAAATGTGCCAGTTCTATTTCTGTAGGAAAATGAATTTTACCAAACGAATCACCGGGATACAATGTTTTGACTGGTATTTCATAACCTAATTTAGGATGAACCACCATCACTTGTGCCATACCACTTGCCAAGACATAAAATCCATCTTGTGGTTCACCTGTTCGAAAGACGTACTGTCCCGCTGCTATACTTTGATGTTCTATCCATTGGCAGACTTGTTTCATTGCTTTTGAATTTAAAGAAATTAAATCATCGGATTTAGTACTGTAAATGTAATCAATTATACGTTGAATTTGTGGTGCAGTGCGATCACCAGCTACAGTACCAGCCATTGCTTTTGCAACGGGAGACAATAAACCATGAAGAAATTTCTTTTTGGCTTTCAAAACCGCACTCATATGTTTTCCACCTGTGAGTTGATGTACAACATTCAAAAATCCTCCACCTAATTTCTTTTTAATCAAAGCCTTTGCTTTTTCATTCTGTTCGTTCTGTTCGTTTAATCCGTTTCCTGGTGTTTCAGATCTCTTTTCTTCATTTTTATTTTCACCAATGTGATCAGTTTGAACATCTTCACCATCTTCACCATTGTTTCCTTCCATTGATGGTAAAAATTTTACTTTAGTACTAAGTCTACGAAGTCGTGTTTTCATCGATGTTTGATGTATATTTATCTGTTCTTCTTTTTGTTTCAATTTCAATTCTATTTTAAATTTAACTTTTGAATCTTTCATTCTTCTGGCTAACCTATTTTTTTTAGCTAAATTGTGTTTCTTTTTTTCGTGTTCTATATGTACTGCATGCATGTTTTTGACTTTGTTGTATTCCATTGCTGATTCAATAAACAGACCAACTTCTCTTTCCAACAAAGCAGCGAGTCTCCGATATTTAATCATAGCCAATTCATTATTACCAACATCTTCGAACAATAGTTTTAATGCATGTACAATATCACCCGCTCCTGCTTCATGGCAATGCAATTTTCTTAATATAAGAGCACGATTGTAAAACGCAGGTGCAATGTCTTTGCGCATATGAATAGCAACACAGATATCATGTAATGCTTCTTTCAAATAATCTTCTGGTGTAATACATTTTCCACTACTTTCAGTTCTTTTACACGGTATAGTTTGACCATGACTGTCTGTAGTACTTGACAACAAATAGAATATATTTGCACGTTGAAAATGTGTACGAAATCGAGACATGATGGTGTTTGTACTGGTACCTGCTCGTTGACTGTGAATCAATCGATGCAATCGATGCAATTCCAATTGTTTTTGTTCACGACTTTCCAATGCTGCTATACTTCTGAGTTCTAGCAACGCAGCTTCTTTGTCGGTATGTATATTACCTGTTTCTGAAATAAACATATTGACATCTAAGACAGTTTCCATTCGAGGTACAATGGGTTCACGTCCTGTCAATCGGAAATCAACGCCAACGGGAGGATGTTTCTTTAACGAGCCAGGTCCACGTTTTGTCATAACTTCAATAACTTTTTTATTTTCTGCTTGCAAACGACTCTTAATATTTCCCGAACTTCCAAACTGTAATTTTTTCAATTCAGATAAAGAGATACCTTTGTAAAATTTGTCTAAGATTTTAGTCTGAGATGCACGATTCCATAATGGTTTATCATTTAACCGATATGATCCTGCAAGTTGTAAAGAAGATCGTTTCGACATGTTGGTGTTTGTGTGTTCGTACTGGATCTTTGAGCTGTTCTTTTTTCAAGATTCGTTGCTGACGGTTTTCGTATCCAAATTTCTCAGCAACAACAACTCAACAGCTCTACCAAAACTACACCATACATAAACTATGTCTGAACCACAAGGATTATACTCACTTAAAGATCCTCTTCCAAAAGGATGTAAAGATATCACTGGTGGACCAATTGTCTTTTTAAATCAAGGTGGTAAAGGTGGTGCTGATAAAAGAATAAAAAATAGTCGCTGGGCGGGAAAACAAATGATTACTCAACCAAGAGCACATAAACATGGCTACTTTGGAACCTTCCCATACAAATCAGAACCATATGTTCAAAATATTCCGTACTTGGTAACACAACCAGTCGATAAACGTCCTAAAGATTTTGGATTTGGTTCCCGTGATGCATTTAAAACAGATGAGTTTACAAACGCAGTCGCTACCGAAGTGTACAGAGAAACCCTTCGTAAAGAAAAAGTTATGATGAAAAGAGGACAAGCATCCTTAAAAGCTAAAATCGCACAAGAACAGAAAGACGGCATCAAAGGAGATGGCCGAACCAGTCAAACGCAACAAGCTCAAGAACAAATGAGAGCCGAAGAAGGTAAAATAGCAGAAGAAAGACCGACATTATACGACCTTTGTCACAATCCAGCATTAGAAACATATGGTTCTGAACGTCGAGCACAAATTTTACCTACTACACGTGATCGTAATTATGGACATGTAACTCCTATGTCCACTCAACTGGGTTGGGGTTGTAGTGACAAAAAAACCATCGGTGCTAATCGAGCAAAACACGGTGCTGTTAATCGTACAGGTGAATTTTACGATCCTGGACATCTTCAACTTGGTGCGTTTAGTGTTCAAAAACCAGAAGATACTATTGGACAATAAATTTACCCATTTTATATCCATTGCTCTTGTAGAGCATTGAAATATAGAAGTATAGAAGTGAAAATAAATTAATACACAAATCAAATATAAAGAAATATTTTTTTAAAAATATACCACCCTATAAATCTTTGAAGTGACAAAATACTAGCGTTACTCGCTACACGTGTACAAAATACAACAAAGATTGATTTTTTATTTTAAACAATAGCTACGTGTATAAAAATGTACAAATCTATTCTTTTATTCTTTACATGTATACAATTTTGTTCTATCATACCTTCCTTGATCTACTACAATCCTCTGCTTCTCTTTATTTCATTTTCATCCATGGACTAGCCAATGCTTCATCTACTGTTAATCTATCTGTTGGTGATACTTCTAATAATTGATGTATTAATTGTGTAGCTTCTGGACTTAATTTTGGACTTACATCGTGCATGGAACGAAATGTTCCTGCCATGATGCGATTTCGTAATCGACGTTCTGCTTCGTGTTCATCTGTAGTCGCTGCTCTTTCTCTTGCATCCGCGTCAAAGGGAAGTCGACGACACAACATGACATATAATAAAACACCTATACTCCATAAATCAACAGCAGGTGTATATCCTTTTGGATTTTGTTTAGGATTTAAAGCACAAAATATGACTTCCGGTGCCATATATTGTGGTGAACCAACATAACTTCGCATTCTTGCATTGCCTCTTTGTCTAGACCAACAAGCAGCACCAAAATCAGCTAATTTAATTGTCACATCGTTGGTTGCTGAGACCAATAATATATTTTCTGGTTTAATGTCACGATGTGTAATACCACGTTCATTATGTAAATATTTTAACGCTTCCAACAATTGTAAAAATATTTGACGTACTTCATGTTCAGCATAATGTCGATTTTCTTGAATTCGATCCAACAAACGATTTAACAAGTCGTCTTGCATTAATTCAAGAACAACATATAAATATTCACGGTCTTCGTGCACGTCAATGACTTTTACAATACCAGAATGTGACATTTTTTGTTGCATTTCAACTTCATCTAATATTCTTTGCCAACCTCTTTGTGAAGATGCTAATGCCGAAAAATATCTTTTAGGTACACGTTTGACAGCATACCTATTGTTTGAATGATTTGAATGATTTGAATGGTTTGAACCAGCAGATGAACTAAGTCTAGCCATACATTCATGTACTTCGCAAGAAGCACCGTCTCCGATTAATACACCAAGACGATATTTTTCATAAAAATCAGATGGAAATCTAAAATTATTTTCATCTGGACGACTAAACGTAGTTGTCACACCTCCGCCACTTCCACCACTAATAGTACTACTAGGTGGTATAGTAGCAGCATGTGGATGATTTGGATTGCTACCCATTCCTACTGTAGTCATTCGTGTCAACATTCTTCCCAAGGAAGAGACACCATCGCTTGGATCGGGTTCATCATCGTCGTAACCTGGATACATGGAACGTCTTAATACACCACGAATGGAAGAGACAATGGAACCACATTTATCGTCACGCGACAATAAATTTAAGATTTGATCTGGCAAATCTTCCATTCTAGAATGAGTTGATTGAGATGATTGAATTGAATGCAAGTCTTGATTGTCGTCTTGGTTGTCTTGATTGTTTTGATTTGATTTGCTTTCAGTTGTACTATTTTGACTTTTTTCACCTCTTCCTCTTCCTGCAATTTCTGCATCTTTTCTACATATACTGACTAAAAAAGGTATTGCTTGCTCACCTCTTAATGCACGTGCTACAAAACTAGACATAGCATCGTTACTATTCGAGTGACTGGTTGTGTTTTCTTTCTTGTCTCCATCCATAATCTCTACCAACAAGGAACGCATCATACGCAGTGCTTTGGTTGTATGTGGAAAATGAGGTGTGTAATAGTCACTGTTGTATTCTACATCATTCATATCATTCGTGCCATCATTTATATCATTTATATCACTGACATTGTTGACATCATCGTTGTTGTTTTTTTCATTGTTGTATTCTTCTTGATCTTTTTGATCCTCTTCTTTCGACAATCCATACATAGGTACAGCACTTAAACGAATAGGTTGTGCAGCCGCTATCAAAGATTCCCACAATGAATACGTTTTTCTTGCCCACATGGCAGCTGAATTAGCTATACCATTTTTACCACCGTCTCTAGAGACTAATAAAGACAAGAGTTCGACACAAATGACTTCGGCGGATTCAATAGGTGGTATTGCACCATGATTCGTACTTCTTTGTTCTGCTAATTCATCTTCATCGTCACTGTCTTGTTGTTGATCTGTATCAGTATTGGTAGTATTGGTAGTATTGGTAGTATTGGTAGTATTGGTAGTATTGGTAGTGTTGGTAGTATTGGTAGTGTTGGTAGTATTAGTAGTGTTGGCAGTGTTGGCCGTATTATTGACTGTATGTTCTGTGGACCACAGACATCGACCTGCATCTAAAGGAGCAGAAGGTGAAAAGATTAATGCAATAGTTGATTTGCGTTGATGATAACGTGAACGTCTTCTAGCCATTGATTCACCCATATCATTTAAATCATCCATATCACCTATACCATTTAGATCATTTGACTCTTCGTTTTCTTTGGTCTCTGTTTTGCTTTCATCATTGGATTCTTCTTCTTGAAGGTTTTGTTTCGCCGCCTTTTCTTTTGTTTCATCCATAGATAATATTGCTGAAAATGTTTCACTGCCACCTGTTGAATGTCTTTGCAATCGATAATCCATTTCTGAACGTAAAGGCAGCAACCGTAATTGTGCCAATCTCTTAGTCAACTGTACTAATTTACGAATGTCACCGTAATCTATAATACCACCTGTAGACGACAATGTATCATTGTTGATGTCTAGATCTTCTTCTTCTCTTCTTACAACGGATAATATTAATTGTTTCAATGCCATACCTACAATTTTTAATGTAGTTGCATTTGTCGTAGTCGTAGTTTCTTTTAGAGGGACTTGATGTACTTGACCAGTTGCATCTGTAGTTGCAGCAGACGCAGAAGTAGAAGCAGAAGCAGAAGTAGAAGCAGAAGCAGTTGCTGTTTGTTTTTCATTTGTTTGATTTTCATTCGCAATATTTTCTGTATTTCTTTTTTTTTTATTTCTTCTGGTCTGTCCAGCTTCCATATACAATCTACGTATCAATGCTTTTAAAAATATTTTAGGATCACGAAGTTGTGCTACAACAGCTGCAGAAGTGATTGATGTCTCCGAACCAGTAGTTGATACACCCGAGGATTCTCTTGTATGAAAAGAAGAACTGCGAAAGGAATTGTTGGACGTTCCTTTGCTGTTTGTTCTTGCATGTCGACTTTGTCTTAAAAATGCAGAGACGTATACTTCTCCCACTACAAGTTCACTGTCTAATCGAGAATACTTCACTTTAGTAAAATTTGCTGTTGGTGCTGTTGGTGATGTTGGTGCTGTTGGTGTTGTTGATGTTATTGGTACTGGTATGCTATCTACTGTTAATTTTTTTCGATGTCTTGAACGTATTACAGGTGTATTCACAGTTTCATTCTTATTCATATTAGTCACAGCATTGATTGAATCTTTAGAATCTAATGTATTTGTTGTATCTTTTTCATTCGTAGCAGTGTGACATTCATGTATAAATGTACGTAATTCACTCCATTCTAAATCACCCCATATTAAATGTGGCGTATATCTTTCATGACCGTCACGCACAGTAATAATATTTAAAAAAGAATGCAATAGAACTGTTTCATTAGTTGTATGAGAAGGAGAAGGAGAATGATTTAGATTTATTTTGTCTTGATCAAGTTCAGTTGTATGAATGGAAACAGCTGTACGAACTAATTCACTTGGAAGCCATAAAGACAACACACGTTGCACAGCTGCACCTAGAACAGCATCGGACAACAACATGGAAAGCAATAAGGTCGCCTCTATTTTAATTTGATCAAATGGTACACATGCTACTTGATGAAATGGCAATGATTGATTTTCAATAGAGGAACTACTTATTTTTTTTTCTTTTCCCATTTTTTTTTCTTCTCCCATTTTTTCTTCTGTACTATTTTTTTCTTTTCTTTTTGTGATAATATCTATGAGTGAAACAAGTAATTGACGTTGCGGCATTAACAAAGAAGTAGTTGCCACTGTTCTCGATCGTATACACAATGAAAAAATGGTACGAAGCAATGCGCCACCCCATATTGTACTGGACTTTGTTTCTGTTCTACATCTGACCAACATATTTGTCAATCTGTTTAAACAATTTTCTTTTTGACTTACATACATAGCTACTTCATTCACGGAAACCAATGTTTCCAAAACATTTAATGTTAATGAGACAATATTCAAATTATCTTTGGCTACTTTTAAAATATTAAATAAAATTTCAATTCCATTGTTTTTACAGACATGTATTGCAGTTTCAATTGTTTCTTCGTATTGATTGACACTATTAAGAAGTATTTGTAAACAACGAAGTGGCATTGAAAGTTCAGATGCTGAATGTTGTGGTGATACATGTTGTGATGCATTCTGTTCTGTTTGAAGGATTATTGTTGCAATGCATTGATTCAATTCAGTGAGCAGAGATTCACAAAACAGTTTGGAATCGTATTCTAAATCTAACACGTCGTCAATTATGCCTTGTTTCATTTCATAAATTCTCAAACAGACACCACCTACTAATCTTTCTTTGGACGTAGATGGATAAACATATATCTTCTTTTCTTCCTTCGTATCTTCTTGTTCTTCTTGTTCTTCTTGTTCTCCTTGTTCTCCAGCAACGTTTACAATTGATGTTAATTGATGTTGAGTTATGTGTAGTTTAGCACGTTGATTCACATGTTTTAATAACGCAATGCCATCCAAGGAAGGTTCCCAAACAGCAGTCGACGATGATATAGCAGTAGCCAACAATCTATACAATGTAGTATTATTTCTAGAGAAATGTGTAGCAATAATTGCACGAATACCATTTGTTAATAATTTTGAAAGAATTCGTTTACCAGATTCTGAACGAGATACAACCGACACACATTCCATAGCCAGACGTGTATCTTCGTTCCATGTCTCGGATGGTATCGAACATGATCTCAATCTAGGTGGTGTAACATTTGAATCAGTATTTGTACTAAAAGAAGAAGAAGAATTAGAATTATTAGATACTTGTTTTTTCATTTCAAGAACAGAATGTTCCACAATTTGTGAAAATGCAATTGGTATCAAGTACCACAATACACCTGCATCTACTAATGCATCGGCATAAGACTCTGTCAAAGTAACCAATGCTTTCAAAAGAGGTGTTGCAATCATTGTTGTTGACACAGTTGTTGCTACGGGTGTTTTGTTTCCATAACTATTCTTTTTATTACCAAAAACACCAAGCAATAAAGGAAGAACAGGAAGAAGACAGTCTTCTACGTGTCTTCTTGCTTGTGGTATACGAACCAATAGGGCTACAACATAAGATAAATGCATGGTTGCTTGCTGCATGCTGTTTTTAGATTGCACGCTACCCTTGTGCCATTGTTTCAAACATCTTTTCAGTAACATACCCACTGATACAGTGCCACTAACATTTTCTACAAACTCACGAATATTACTGATTGTACCTGAAGAAGAAAAAGATTTTGATGATATTGATACAGGAGTTGGTGTTGCAGTGGGTGTTTCTCCTCGTAGTGTTAAACGAAGAAGACGACAACCCAT
>Ga0075441_10000561_pt1 | contig 18839 bp, 15 predicted proteins | sample CoawatmetaG00DNA_FD_71582 | JGI IMG/M metagenome (GOLD analysis project Ga0075441, IMG submission 71582) | Marine microbial communities from the West Antarctic Peninsula - Coastal water metaG002-DNA | ecosystem: Environmental > Aquatic > Marine > Coastal | place: Atlantic Ocean: West Antarctic...
CTGTCATCCCATCAAAAAAGTAAACTCTGTCATCCCATCAAAAAAGTAAACTCTGTCATCCCATCAAAAAAGTAAACTCTGTCATCCCATCAAAAAAGTAAACTCTGTCATCCCGAGCGTAGCCGAGGGATCTCCGTCAGCATGCTCCTTACCCAGCCAACTACTGGAGATCCCTCGGCTACGCTCGGGATGACAGTGTGTTGGCTCAGGATGATAACGCTGCGCGTTATCACATATACGCATTACTGGTGTCGGTGTGGTCGGTCACATCACGGACGCCTTTCAACTCGGGAATTTTTTCCATCAACGTTTTCTCTACGCCCTCTTTAAGGGTCAGAGATACCGCTGAGCAACCTTGGCAACCACCGCCAAATTCCAGCACGGCAATACCTTCGGACATCTCTGCTAGGGAAACTACGCCACCGTGAGACGCTAGGCCTGGATTGATGTCGTTATACAGCAGATAGTTAATGCGATCTTCGATGGGACTGTCATCGTTAACATTCGGCAATCTTGAATTGGGCGCACGAATGGTCAACTGACCGCCAAACTTATCTTCGGCAAAATCGACCTTGGCTTCATCGAGAAAGGCAATGCTGCGCTGTTCAAAATAGGCGTTAAAGGCTTCGTACTCGACGATCATATCTTCTTCGTTATGCTCACCGGGACGACTGTAAGCAATACAGGTCTCAGCTTTTGGGGTGCCCGGATCTGAGACAAACATGCGAATGCCAATGCCTTCGCAGTTCTGCTTTTCCAGCAGGCCTGCTAGATATTTCTGTGCTGATTCGGTAATGGTAACGTTGAGCATAATGTTCCCTAAAATCTGATATGACAGCTTGATCGAGCGATTTAACCTTAGCTGTCTAATCTTGAGTAAATAAGTCGGTTATTTTACGCCATAGACAGGCCTATACGAAACCCTCTTTTAGTTTTAAAGGTCGCTTTTTTAAAATACTTTGGTATCATGCCCATCCATCAAAATATTTTGATGCAACAGTAAATCTGAGGCATAGACAAGCATATGACAGATAAAATTAGGCAGGCAGCAGAGCAGCGAATTCTGATTCTCGATGGCGCCATGGGTACCATGATCCAACGTCACACCCTCGAGGAAGAAGATTTTCGCGGTCAGCGCTTTGCCGATTGGCACACTGACTTGAAAGGCAATAATGACCTTCTAAGCCTTACTCAGCCTGATATTATCTGTGATATCCACCGCGCCTATCTGGACGCAGGTGCCGATATTATTGAGACCAATACGTTTAATTCAACAACTATTTCCCAAGCCGATTACGACATGCAAACGATCTCCCGGGAGATCAATGTGGTCTCTGCGCAGCTTGCCCGCAAAGCCGCCGATGAGTTTTCTACTGCCGATAAACCCCGTTTTGTCGCGGGTATTCTTGGGCCAACCAGCAGAACGGCGTCCCTATCACCGGATGTCAACGATCCCGGCGCGCGCAATGTCACCTTTGACGAGCTGGTTGAAGCCTATATCGAATCCACCGAAGCCCTGATTGAAGGGGGCGTCGACACCATTATGGTGGAGACTATCTTCGATACATTGAATGCTAAAGCGGCCCTATTTGCAGTGCAGGTGGTCTTCGAGAAGCAGGGTTTCGAACTGCCGATTATGATCTCTGGGACCATTACCGATGCCAGCGGTCGCACGCTCTCTGGTCAAACGCCAGAGGCATTCTGGAACTCCGTGCGTCACAGCAAGCCCATCAGTGTTGGCCTAAATTGCGCCTTGGGGCCCAAAGAGCTGCGCCCTCACCTACTGGATATTTCCACGGTTGCCGACACTCTGGTGAGCTCACACCCCAATGCTGGCCTGCCGAATGAATTTGGCGGCTATGATCTGGACGCCGATGCCATGGGCGAGACTGTGGCGGAATTTGCCAGTGCTGGTCTATTGAATATTGTCGGCGGCTGCTGCGGCACCACCCCTGACCATATTCGCGTAATTGCCAAGGCTGTGGCTAATATGAAGCCACGTGTCATACCTGAAATCGAGCCAGCCTGTCGCCTCTCTGGGCTCGAGCCCTTTACCATTAAGACTGACTCGCTGTTTGTGAATGTCGGCGAGCGCTGCAATGTCACCGGTTCAGCGGTGTTCAAACGTCTAATTCTCGAAGAGAACTACGATGCGGCTCTAGAAGTCGCCCGTCAGCAGGTGATTAATGGCGCCCAGATTATCGATATCAATATGGACGAAGGCATGCTCGAGTCGCTGCCGGCCATGGTCAAATTTCTAAACCTGATTGCTGGCGAGCCGGATATCTCCCGGGTGCCCATCATGGTGGACTCGTCGAAATGGGAAGTGATTGAAGCGGGACTGAAATGCATTCAGGGTAAGTCTGTGGTCAACAGTATCAGCCTTAAAGAAGGCGAAGCCGAGTTTATCGAGCGAGCCAAGCTGTGCAAAAAGCATGGTGCCGCCATTGTCGTAATGGCCTTTGATGAAGAGGGCCAGGCGGACAATCTAGAGCGTCGCAAAGAGATCTGCCAGCGCAGTTACGATATGTTGGTGAATGATATTGGCTTCCCAGCTGAAGATATTATCTTTGATCCCAATTGCTTTGCCGTGGCCACAGGTATCGAAGAGCACAATCGCTATGGTCTCGATTTTATTGAAGCCAGCGGCTGGATTAAACAGAACCTACCCCATGCGATGATTAGTGGCGGCATCTCCAATGTGTCGTTCTCCTTTCGTGGCAACAACCCAGTGCGTGAGGCGATTCACTCAGTATTTCTCTACCATGCGATTCGCGAAGGCCTGACCATGGGCATAGTTAACGCCGGCCAGCTGGCTGTCTATGACGATCTACCGGAAGAGCTGCGCCATGTGGTTGAGGACGTAGTGCTGTTCCGCAACGCTGAGGGTACAGATGCCCTGCTGGCCATAGCTGATAAGTATCGCGGTGATGGCTCCAAGCAGGCCTCAGTGGAAGATCTCAGCTGGCGCGATGCCGACGTTAATCGTCGCCTCGAGCACAGCCTGGTTAAGGGCATTACCGCCTATATTATCGAAGACACTGAAGAGGCTCGGCAACAGGCTGATCGTCCGCTACACGTGATTGAAGGGGCGCTGATGGACGGCATGAATGTAGTCGGCGACCTATTTGGTTCAGGCAAGATGTTTCTACCTCAGGTGGTGAAATCCGCACGGGTAATGAAGCAGGCCGTGGCTTATCTGCAACCCTATATCGAAGACGAAAAAGACGCCGCCGCCAGTGCCAACGGTAAGATATTGATGGCCACGGTTAAAGGCGATGTCCACGATATCGGCAAGAATATTGTTGGTGTGGTGCTGCAGTGCAATAACTATGAGGTCATCGACCTGGGTGTGATGGTCTCGGCGGAAAAGATTCTCACCACCGCCCGTGAAGAGAATGTCGATATTATCGGTCTCTCCGGTTTGATTACCCCCTCTCTCGATGAGATGGTGACACTGAGCAAAGAGATGCAGCGCCAGGGCTTTACTGTGCCACTGATGATTGGTGGTGCCACCACATCCAAGGCCCACACTGCGGTGAAAATCGCCCCAATGTACGAGAACAATCAGACTATTTATGTCTCGGATGCCTCACGTGCCGTGGGCGTGGCCAGCAAGCTGATCAGCAAAGAACATCGCGATGGCTTTATCGCCGATATCCGCCGTGACTATGACGCGGTGCGACTGCGCACAGCCAATAGAACGCCAAGGGGAACGGTTTATACCTATCCCGATGCGATCAAACAGAAGCCACAGATCAACTGGCGCGACTATCAACCAACCCTGCCCGCCAATCCTGGGGTTACTGTGATTGACGACTATCCGTTGGAAACGCTGGTGCCCTATATCGATTGGACGCCGTTTTTTATCACCTGGGATCTGATCGGCAAGTATCCGAAGATCTTTGAAGATGAAGTGGTTGGCGAAGCGGCTACTACATTGTTCGCCGATGCTCAGGCCCTGTTGAAAGATATTATCGACAATAAACGCTTAAGCGCGCGAGCCGTGTTTGGCCTCTGGAAAGCCAATACAGTTAACCATGACGATATTGAAATCTACGCCGAAGATGGCTCAACCAAAGCCACCCTGCATCATATTCGCCAGCAGATTCAGAAGCCGGGAGCCAGTGAAGAGCTCTGCTCTCTGGCTGACTTTGTTGCGCCGAAAGAGACAGGCATTAAAGATCATATAGGGGCCTTTGCGGTGACTACGGGTATAGGTGCAGATGAACTGGCCGCTGAATATGAAGCCCAGCACGATGACTACAATGCGATTATGGTCAAGGCCTTAGCGGATCGATTGGCGGAAGCCTTTGCTGAGCACCTTCATGAGCGTGTGCGTCGTGAGCACTGGGGTTATGCAGCAGATGAAACCTTAGATAATGAAGCGCTGATCAAAGAGAAATACCGTGGTATTCGGCCGGCGCCGGGCTACCCTGCCTGCCCGGACCATACTGAGAAAGGCACATTGTTTGAGTTGCTTGATGTGGAGAACAATATTGGTCTGCTGCTGACTGAGAGCTATGCCATGACTCCGGCTGCGGCGGTGAGCGGTTGGTACTTTGGTCATCCGGATGCAACGTATTTTAATACCGGAAAAATTGCCCCGGATCAGGTTGAGTCGCTAGCTGAGCGTAAAGGTATGGCACTGGTGGATATGGAGCGTTGGTTGACGCCGGTGTTGATTGATTAGGGTTAAGCTGGCAGCTCTAACGCAGCTAGGGCCTGCCGCCAACTGATGGAGATCCTTCGGCTTCGCTCAGGATGACAGGCTTGGGTGTTAGTCTATCGCCACCAACCCTGACAGGCCCAGCCGTCACCAACTCTGTCATCCCAACCACCACCAACTCTGTCATCCCGACCGAAGTGGAGGGATCTCAACCCGTCGGCAGCTTACCCTTGTGATGCACTCAGAATGAAACCCAGTAAAGTCTCTAGTTGAACTCTAACGGTATATAGTGTCTTATCTCGCTTATGAAAACCCGATCACCCTACATATCAGCCTTATTCAATATCCTCGTGATTATCTTCACGATGAATGCGACCTTGGCTCACAGCACCTGCACTATGAGCAGCAGCAGCAGCGCAGAACTGTCACAGCAAACCGATCAAAACAGCCACACTGCCATGCCCTGCCATGAAACAGGTAGCGTTACGCTAGAGAGCCCCGAAACAACCAACCAAGACAATACCAACCTCAACCAATGCTGTTCCGACTGCTCCGTATTCAGCATGCCGATGGACACTGCCAAGGCTATTCCAACGGCACATCCAAACATCATTAGCACGACACTCTCAGCATCCATTTCCCGCAGCATAGAATCACCCTTTAGACCCCCAATCACAGACCTTTCATAGTTCTCTGCGTCCATTTTTTGGCGCACTATTTATTAATCTGAACACTATTGAAGGTGACATCATGCGTATTAAAAACTTAGCTATACCTGTCTTTCTAGTGCTGCTATCTGCACTGATTTCAGCCCCCGCTTGGACGAAAAACTACCAGATCAATGTCAACGGCATGGTCTGTGAGTTCTGCGCCTTTGGCTTGGCCAAAAAACTGCGCAAACTAGACTTTATCGACATTACCCAATTCGAAGATGGCGTCAAAGTTGATATCGAAAATCAGCTGGTCTACATCAGCTTCCAAGAGGGCCAAGCAGTCAACCAAGAGACTATATTTGAAGCCATCAAATCCGGCGGCTACGACCCCATCAAAATGACGCCAATGGACGAGGTAGCCAGCCCGGCAGAGGTGACCCAGTGAAGCAGCTTATTAGCCTCTTAATACCTTGCTGTGCCGCTATTCTTAGCGCCATCGCCAGCCAAGCCTATGCCCACCAACCGGTAATGGATATGGCTCCGCGGTGGAATGGCGGCTACGGCGCTCAAACTCGCGTCACCCATGCCAACGACACAACCACCACTTGGTTTGAAGGGGTTTATACCTTTAAGCCGGCTCTGCGCATGACCTTAAAGGTGCCTTATAGTGGGGGCAAAAACGGCGATGCGATTCTTGCCATGCCCATCAAGCGCTATAAAAATGCCGGCGCATCCACCTCCAACTGGGGTCTCACACCCTCGGTAAGAATGCCCACTGGCGGCGGCAGTGACTGGGATGCAGGGCTAAGCCTGAGTTACAGTGCCGAATCAAAGGACTACTATCAGCTCTATGATGTTTTCCGGCTCGGCGATACCACTGGCATTGATATCAATGCCGGTATGAGCCATGCCGATGGTAAGGGCTCATCCTGGTTCACTCTCTGGGATATTACAGCCAGGGATTCAGACTCCGGGCAGTATCTGCTCAGCGGACCAGTGCTGGTGTACTTCAAGCGCAATGTGATTATTCGTGGTGAATACAAGTTTTCCGTCCACGACAATGACACACAATGGGATGGCAACTATCTCAGCATTGGCGTCGGTATGGTGTTTTAAAAATAGCAGTCTGTTAACTAAGGAGAATTCAATGAAAAAACCCCGCTCCTGGAGCTGGCTGCTGTTATTTACCACCTCCGGCACCCTGCTCTGCTGTGCACTGCCCATCACCCTCGTAACCCTCGGGCTCGGTGCCAGCGTCGCAACCATGGCATCTGCGGCACCCTGGCTGATTACTTTAAGCCAATATAAAGGTTGGATGTTCGCCCTGTCCGGTTTGATGATTGGCTTGGGATTTTGGGCCGTACATCGACCCGGCCGTGTCTGCCCAACAGATCCTGAATTGGCCGCCGCCTGCGCCTCTGCAGACCACTGGAATCAGCGTTTTCTATGGTTGTCTGGAGCTATGTGGTGCATTGGTTTTATCGCCGCCTATGCCCTACCGCTTTTGCAGCGATAGGCAGGCACCGATCTCTCTAGGCATATAAAAAACATGACTAAGCCAGTAGAATGGCCGTCCTGAGAAATTACATTTACGACAGGTTAAGAAGAAAAAGCAATGAGTGAAGAAAACACAGTAATCGACGATAAACCAAAGAAGAAAAAAACTAACATAGGCGCGCTGGTGAAAAGTATTCTTGCCGCAGCTGTCGGTGTTCAGAGCAATAAAAACCGTGAGCGCGACTTCGAAGAGGGCAACCCTCTGGCATTCATTATTGGCGGCTTTGTCTTTACGGCGCTGTTTATCATCACCATTGCCACAATCGTCGGTTTTGTCTTGAGCACTAACGGCTAGGTAAACTGCACTTCGCTGCCGCTTAGAAATACGCTAACAGAGGTCGTAAAAAAAGATCGTAAAAAGAGAATAAAAAAAGGGGCTGCATCACTGCAGCCCCTTTTTTGTACTTCTTTTTAACTAAGCTAAAACACTTTAGAAGCTGTACTTAGCCTGCAGAGCAATGTTCAACGGGCGGTTGACGAAAGCGTAGTAAGAGTTACCAGCACCACCAGTCAAAGTTCCACCCAGTGGCGTGTTGCCACCAAAGTTAATCACTGTCTCATCGGTGAGGTTGCGACCTAACAGAGCCACTTCCCAAGCACCTTCAGAATCACTGATGGCAACACGGGCACTCACCTGAGTAGTCGCGTCCTGCTTAGTGCGTGGATCCAGGTTTGAGGCATAGATGTAGTCATCCATATAGACCAGATCAACCGATGCATTAAGTACCAAACCTTCACCTACGTCACCCATCCATGCTGCGCCAATATTGGCCTGCAGTTCTGGTGTGTATTCTTTACGCTGCCCTTTCACATCGCAGAGACCCGCGAAATCAGCCGAGTCAGGCGTCTGACCAAAGTAACACTGTGAGTTAGGGAACTTGTCGTAGTTAAAGTCCAGGTAAGCAGCAGAACCCGTTAGTGTGACATTGTCTGAAACAGCCCAACGACCATCAGCTTCAAGACCCTGTACCGTCGCTTCACCCGCATTGGTGACGTTAAAGCCAAGAGTTCCATCAAACTGAGAAACCTGCAGATCGCTGTACTCGGTAAAATACAGAGCAATATTAAGTTCTGCAGCGCCATCGGCAAGAGTCATCTTTGAACCCAGTTCAATACTGGTGGCCTCTTCACGATCGAATTCCCAGCTACCGGTAATAGCACTTCCACTGAGTGGGTTGCCAGCATTAGTAACAGCTGCATCTGGATGGCCATTAGAGCGCGCATCAAAACCGCCGGACTTAAAGCCCTTAGTCCAAGTCAGGTAAGCCATAGTATCTTCATTGGCGTCCCACTCGAGAGTAACTACTGGCGTAAAGGAGCTGTCATCAAGCTCGCCAACAATGGTCTCGTATGGCTCAATGGCAAAAATACCCCAAAGTGCGTTGTAGGCTCCAGAAATCTGATCAGCCACAACCGGAGACTGATACTCACCACCAAAGGCTGCAACCGCTTTGTGTAGCTGACTACGCTCCGCATCCTTAGTTTCCTGAGTATAACGGCCGCCAACGGTGACTCGCAGATCGTCGGTCAATGTCCAGGTACCCTGAGCAAAAGCAGCCCAAAGGTCGCCTTCCTGATTAAAGGTACGATCGGTAGACGCGCCGGGAGCAAATGGCACAAGTGCCTGAGCATTTAAATTTGGAGTTCCATCTGGATTTTTGAGGTTAGCCAGTACATCGCCAATCAACGTTGGAGTAGGCAGGCTAATCTGATCTTTGTACTTTAGTTCAGTTGACTGAAAGAACAGTCCGCCGATGTAGTCAAAGTCACCGCCAAGGTCTGAGGTGAAACGGAATTCTTGGCTAAACTGCTCGTACTCTTCCTGACGTGCTGCGTCAAAAATAGCGGCACCCGAGAAGTCACAGTCACAGTTCTCATCAAATTCATATTCAACAAAGCCGGTTACAGATGTCAGAGAGAAGCCATCCATATCCCAGTCAACAGTTAAAGTCACATCACTGACTTCGTTATCACTGAAGTGGCCATTATTATCGGCGCTGTAGTTAAGCCCAGATTCAACCGGCGAGGGAACAGCAGCTGATGGAATACCATTCAACACGGAGATATGATCTGGCGCACCAATGCTGTTGTAGACTTCCATATTACGACCGACAGTATCGAAGGTTGAGCGCGACACTTTCAGGTTTGCCGTGACATCTTCGTTGACATCCCAACGCAGTGAAGCGCGGATAACCTGCTCTTCTTCTTGCTGCTCGTCTTGACCAGAGACAGTGTTAAAGACATAGCCGTCCAGAGTGCGATCAAGAATGGCGATGCGGCCACTGACGCTGTCGCTGATCGGACCCGACAACATGACACGCAAGTCTTGCTCACCGTGATCTGGCTCATACAATGCTGTAACAGAACCTTCAAATTCATCTGTAGGCTTGGCACTGATCTGGCTAACGGCACCAGCGATGCTGTTTTTACCGAATAAAATACCCTGTGGACCACGGAGTATTTCTACTCGCTCCATATCAATCATCGGGATTCGAGCCAGCTGATCGCGACCGTAAAAAATACCGTCGTTGTAGATACCCACAGACTGTTCAAAGCCTGGGTTGATACCGGAGCTAATGCCACGGATAGTCACAGTGGTAGAAATGCCGGTTTCATTGATGCTGAAGTTAGGCACTAACTCAGACAGACCCTGAAGATCGACAATACCTGCATTGGACATTTTCTCAGCTGTTACGGCTGCAACCGAAACGGGAACGTCCTGCAGTGACTCTGCACGCTGCTGTGCAGTGACTACGATTTCTTCCAACTGTGCGGCATTCACTGCGCCGGCACTAGCGGTAATGGCTAAGGCTAAAAGTGACTTCTTTAATACTCGGTTCATATTTCCCCCCTGGGAATTTGTGTTATTTCTTGATGTATTTCGTTGTAATTTTATTTATAAACAAGTGCTTTACTGCCTGCTGCTACATCCCTATAACCCACGTCCTTACTTACTTTTTCCTCCTAAATAGTCCTTGGTTGTCAATTTTCGCGGACTATCCCACAAGCTCGCGTCAATCACCATAAATAGATCACTAAGCCTGCAAAAAATCTGCAGGCTCAAGGGTATCAAAGCTATCAGCTCCTAATATCAACGTAGCTAAATATCCACTGTTGCGCGGTAATATTTGCGTCGAAAAGAACTCGGCCGTAGCGATCTTCTGGTTATAGAAGCGATCTGTCTCACCAGCAGCAAGTCGATCCTGAGCCGCCACAGCCAACTTAACCAACAGCCAGTAGGCAACAGTATTTCCGTACATCATCATAAAGTTGTACGCAATTCCCTGTGAGTCACTGCTGTTTTCCAATACGTAGTTGAGCGCTTCTTGACACTGCTCAACTGAATATCGCAGTCGATTGCGCAAATTCACTGTGCTGCCGTGGGCTGTCGCCAGCTGGTCCACAGTGGCCTGCATATCTGCCAACAGCACCTGCACCGCTTGGCCACCGTCACGCAAACATTTACGGCCAATAAAATCTAATGCCTGGATACCATTGGTGCCTTCATAGATCGGCAGAATACGTGCGTCACGCATATGCTGCGCCGCGCCAGTCTCTTCAATAAAGCCCATACCGCCGTGAACCTGAACACCTAGAGAGGTACTCTCCATAGCCACTTCGGTACACCAGCCTTTAACCAGTGGCGTCAACAGTTCAACCATCTGCGCACTCTGTGCACGGATCTGCTCATCTGGGTGGTGAGAGCTGCGGTCTTCTGCGGCGATGGCGTAGTAAGACATAGCACGGCCCCCCTCAGTCAAAGCACGCATCTGCATCAGCATGCGCTTAACATCCGAGTGATGAATAATCGCGGCCCGACCTTCGACGCCAGAGGCTCGGCCCTGCACGCGATCCGTGGCATAGGCAACAGCCTGCTGATAGGCGCGCTCGCCAAGAGAAACACCCTGATGGCCTACAGAAAGGCGGGCATTGTTCATCATTGTGAACATGCACTGCAGACCTTTATTTTCTTCCCCAACCAAGTAGCCAACTGCACCGCCGTTATCGCCAAAGGCCAGAGTACAGGTGGGGCTCGAATGGATACCTAACTTGTGTTCAACACCCACTGGTTTAACGTCATTGCGCTCACCCAGACTGCCATCGGCATTAACCAAAAACTTGGGCACCAGAAATAGCGATATACCCTGATTGCCTTCTGGGGCATCTGGACGACGGGCTAGTACCAGGTGAATAATATTGTCGGCGCAACCGTGATCGCCCCAAGTGATATAGATTTTTTGGCCACTGATCAAATAGTGGTCGCCATTTAATATGGCTTTAGTTTTCACTGCAGATAAATCACTACCTGCCTGAGGCTCGGTGAGGTTCATCGTGCCGGACCAGGCGCCGGAAATCAGATTTCCCAGATAGGTCTCTTTTTGCTCATCAGTACCGTACTGGTTGAGGGCATGGACCACACCGCGAGACAGCATAGGCAATAGGCTAAAACCGCAGTTGGCGGTCTGGAGCATTTCCTGCACTGCCAGATCCACAACACTTGGAAAACCAGCGCCGCCATAATTGCTGTCGCCATTGAGACAACACCAGCCAGCTTCAACCATCTGGCGGTAAATTGAATCTAAACCGGGAGAGGTCACCACCTCGCCATCTTTCAAAAATGCGGGATTCTTATCAGTCTCATGATTAGTCGGCGCCACGACATCTTCGAAAAATTTGGCAGCTTCAGGCAATACCACATCGACCATATCGCGGCTCGCTTCTTCGAACCCCGGCATGGCGCAAATTTCAGAATAGTTAATAATCTCATCAAAAATAAATGCCAGTTCCTTCTGCGGTACCTTGTATACGCTCACGCCCATTCTCCTTAGAATGCAAAAAAATTATTGATCTATACATAGCACTTTAGGAGTTAGAGGTCTGTACTGTAAACCTTAATCAATGACCATATGGTCTATGATCAAGAGAAACAGCAAAACCCACATTGGGTTCAATTTCTCGGGTCACAGCAAGTAGAAAGCAGGAAAACAGTATGTTAGCTATTATCGGTGGTTCCGGGCTATACAATCTTAAAGGGTTGCAGATCGATAGCGAGCGAACGCTGGTCACTCCGTTTGGAGCACCCTCAGGTGCTATCAGCTGCGGTGAATACGAAGGGCAGCGGATAGTGTTTCTCGCACGCCATGGCATCGGGCATCGACTACTGCCCCATGAGATCAATTATCGCGCCAATATCTATGCCCTCAAAGCCCTTGGCGCAAGACGTGTTATTTCCTTATCGGCAGCCGGCAGCCTGCGACAGCAAATTAAGCCCGGCGACCTGGCATTGGTTGAGCAGTATTTTGACCATACCAGAGGTCATCGAACACAGAGCTTTTTTGGTCAGGGTGTCGCCGCACATGTCTCTACGGCCAACCCGGTCTGCGCAGCTCTTAACAGCGAAATTCAGAGCGCTGCAGCAGCCATTGACCAGCCAATTCATATCAATAACAGCTATGCCTGCGTCGAAGGCCCGCGACTGGGTACTAGGGCCGAGAGCTTTTTCCTGCGCGATGCAGCCAAATGTGATCTGGTGGGCATGACCAATCTACCCGAAGCCTTCTTGGCCCGGGAAGCGCAGATCGCCTACAGCTCGCTGTGTTTGATTACCGATTACGACTGCTGGATGGATGACCCCAGCCAACATGTCAGCGTCGACAAATTCTTTGAGGTCTATAGTGACACCCTTGCCCGCGCCATTAGAGTTTTAAAGCCGCTTGTCGGCAGTCCATTCACTGAAACAGCCAGTCATATTAGACAGGCCCTGAAGAGCGCACTGCTAACACCCAGGGAGCAACTCACCTCTGCAGAGCAGCAGTGGCTAGAGGTCTTGGAGCGTTGAGAGATTCAGTTCGGCCTCAGCTGTCTATTATCATTCCCTTAGCCCCAGAGGAGACTGAGCAACACTATCTTCTAAAGGATCTCGCCAATAGCTCAGTGCACAGGGAAATTATTCAAAGCTCCGAGCAAAACCGCGCCAGCAGTCTGAATCTCGGGGCCAAGCAGGCCCAGGGCCAGTGGCTATGGTTTCTTCACGCCGACAGTCGCGTCAACCAAGACAATCTCCGCGCGCTTGAGAACAGTTTGAATCAAGATCAACAGGGCGCTGCCCTACATTATTTTGACCTCGGCTTTAAGGATAGTAACCGCCTTTTACGGAGCAACGCTCTGGGCGCCAACCTGCGGTCACGGCTGCTTGGCTGCCCCTATGGCGATCAAGGGTTTTGTATCTCAAAGAAAGTGTTTTTAAGTCTCGGTGGTTTCCCAGAAGATCAGCCCTATGGCGAAGATCTACTCTTTGTCTGGCGCGCCCATCAGGCTCGCGTGCCATTACAGCGTATTGCTTCAACTCTACTGACTAGCAGCCGCAAATACAGCCAGCAAGGTTGGCTTAAAGTCACATTGCTCCATCAATGGTATTGGTTGCGGTTATCACTGCCTGAGCTTTTTAAACTTATAGGGCAGCCTAGGCGGAGATTATGAGCTCGATCAATAGTACTAGCGCCATCGCTATCTTTGTCAAAACCCCCGGTCTGTCGCCGATTAAAACACGCCTCGCCAAAACCCTCGGCCAGGTTGCTGCTGAGAACGCCTATCGTCTCTCAGTAAAATCGATTAAAGCAACAGTTGTACAGGTTAATGCAGATTCCTACTGCGCGGTAGCCGAACAGGGAGGGCTCAGAGATCCTCTCTGGCAAGGCCTGGAATGCATTCACACGGGCCTCGGCTGTCTTGGCCAGCGTCAGCATCAGATCTACCAAAGACTGCTGCAGCGCTATCAGCGGGTAATTCTGATCGGCTCTGACAGCCCCCAGCTAACAGCAGACTTATTGCACCAGGCAATTGATACCCTGAGAACCGAGCAATTTGTTGTGGGTCCGGCACTGGACGGCGGCTATTATTTGTTTGCCGGCAAGAGCCAGCTGAGCCAAGAGTTTTGGACCCACCTCAGTTATAGCCGCGCTGATACATGCGACAATTTGCTCGCCGCCCTGCCCGCCAAGGCCAGTTTATTGGCGCCGATAACGGATCTAGATACAGCGGAAGATCTGCCCCAGTTACACCGCGAACTAACCGCATTGGGCGCAGCATTGAGTCCGCAGCAGCGAGCGGTAATGACCTGGATTGAGACTCAAGAGAAGTATCGCTAAAAATCAGTCCACCGAACAGCTACCGCCACCGAGCACACAAAAACTCGCGCAGTGAGGATGATTCAGCTGCACGCTCTTTTGCGCCTCGACCAAACTGTGTCCCAGATTAAACTGCTGATCATAGGCCAACAATGTGCAGGCCATCACCGAGGGTTGCGCATCACCTTTGCCGACTACCACCATACGCGACGAGGCACACATCATGGCGTCTGGATCCACATTGAGAATCTGCCAGCAGTCCTCGGTGATCTCAGGCACATCGGCACCAGCGATGATTTCCGGAAACAGCACCAGAGCCTTTTGATCAAAGGCATCCAGTTGAATATTGTGATGTTTAAACAGCGCGGCATAACCTTCCCGCAAAACCTGTTCATCCTCTCCCCAAAGCCTGCGGCCGGCGACATCAATAGTAAAACCCTGTTCCGAGAGCCAGCAGAGTCCATCGAGCATCGGCTGCCAGGATTTAGGCCCTCGCTCCTGCTGATGTAGCTCGCGATCGAAGTGATCCATTGAGACCCGCATAGTCAACTGCTCGCCATAGAGTTTTTGTAGAGCCAATAAACCGCTCTGGCGCTTAAGCATGGGCCGCATGGCATTGGTTAACACCAACAACCGAAATCCACGGCGCAAGATCAAGGCCATAATGGCAATGATATCCGGATTGAAAAACGGCTCGCCACCGGTTAAACCAATCTCTTCAGTCCCCAGATCATGGCACTGAATCTCATCGAGAAACTGCTGCACCTGACTAAGGCGAATAAACTCAAGACGGTCATTGGTTGGAGAAGACTCTATATAGCAGTTACTACAGGCGAGATTGCACAGTGTGCCAGTATTAAACCAGAGCGTTTTAAGCTGCTTCAGTTCGACACTGGCCCTTGGGCAGCTAGAGGCAGTAAAGAGAGGATTGGAAAATTTTTTTAGTTGAGTATCCATACTCCGGTTCCGATCTATTTAATGCTTTAAGGGTAGTCTAAACCAGCCTTAAGTAGCGCAGTTTAACAGGCAGGATCCGGTCTAGTCACAGAGTAAGCCCAGTAGAAAGCGACAAACTGCAGAGCCAAACGCACATAGAGTGCAGTTACAGGAATATCCGGAAACATCTCCGGGTTAAACGCCATGTACAGATTGGCCGGATACACCGCGACCAGCAAGGCCACCAAGCCAAATCCAGCCAATGCACGGAAACGGGGAATCAAGACACCGATGCCCCCCATAATTTCAAAGACACCGCTGATATAAACCAGCGCCAAATGCCCGGGTATCCAGGGTGGCATAATGCTCACATAGAAGTCTGGAGCAAACAGGTGGTGGAACCCGGCATAGGTAAAAAAGGCGCTCAGCAGGAATAGGAAAAAGCGCTTTATCCTGCTTTTCGGCAGTTGCATTGAGTCAATTACGCGGCTCAGCGCGTTGACTAAAGTACTGATGAGGTGCCAAATTCTTCAATCAAGTCTGTGGCGACTCGCTCTTGCTCGGCACGGGCATCAAGCTGCTCGCACTGACCATTGTTCCAAGACCTGTAGCGAGCAACATCTGCACTGCCCACATTGGTCAGGGTTTCCCACAGCAGCAGGCACTTTTCAATCTGGCTGGCGTTATCATCCTCAGCGATTCCCGCTAACAGGGTATCGAGGGTTTCAGTCTCAAACTGCAGACTTAAAAACTCATCCCGGTCGAGGCGCACATAGGCTTTAGTCTTGTGATTGTATGGCTGCCATTTAAAGTCGAGAGACTGATCCGGAATTCCCGAGTGAGCAAAATCACCCCAGACGTTCATAAAGGTGCGCTCCATCTGATCCCGAGCCTCACCCTCTGGATAGATATAGGAGGTCACTGGTCCGTACTTAAAATCACCGGTAACAAAGGAGATATCAGTGCCGTGAGCCGCACCAAAAATAGACGGGAAATCGATAAAGAATGACTTGTCCTGATCGTCCCAATCAAAGCGATAGTTATACAGCTGATCATAACCCGCCAGCTCCATGGCACTCAGAGGCTCGTCCACGCCCCTGGCCTTCCAGGCCTGAGAGCGGGTTCGCACCCAGAAGTTATACAGCTCTGGGTCTTTAATACTAACCTTCGGCGGCAGTAACTTGGTGAAAGGATAGCTGGTCTCCATAAAATAGCGGTGCAGGGCAAACCAGAGGGTGACTTCATCTTTGTTAGCACCAGAAATCACAGGTACATTTTTGGCGTACTGCGGGTCAGCTAAGGCTGCAACCATACCCACCTTAGGAATTACAATGCCGTCGGCAGTAGTCAAAGGAGAGTAATCAACTGTATCCGGCTTATCGTTATAGAGCGCAATAAACTCCCGTGCATCTATGCTTCTTAGCTGTTCGCGAACTTCTGTATTAGAAGGTTCTGTATTAGAGGGTTCTGTATTAGAGGGTTCTAAATTGAAGGGCTCAGCTCCACTATTACCCTTCTGAGCCAGCAACTTCTGAGTTATCTGCCAGCCACCGCGGGTAACAAAGCTATCTGTCCCATCGAGGTTATAGGCACTTTCCAGACTGCTGGTCACCGTGTAACCGGACTGAGCAATAGCCCGGTGAAATAGACCTTTCGCCAGAGGTGATGCCAACAGCGCATAGACATTGTGCGCGCCAGCAGATTCACCAAACACAGTGACATTCGCAGCATCGCCACCAAAGCCGGCGATATTGTCACGCACCCATTTCAGCGACTGAATAATATCTAAGTGACCAAAATTAGAGGTCTGATCTTCACCTGTCTGCTGACCCTGAATCGCCGGATGAGTAAACCACCCTAGAGCACCCAGGCGATAATTGATCGCCACAACGACAACGTCTTTGCCTGCGGCCAACTTGCTGTAATCGTAATAATCTTTTAAGCCCGTAGTGTTGCTACCGCCATGAATCCAAAGCATCACCGGGTATTTTTTAGCGGCGAAATCTTTCGGCGCACGGATATCCAACACCAGACAATCCTCTGAGCCAATCACGCCCTCTGCGCCACCTTCAACACCACCATAACGACTCGCCTGTTGCACACAGGCTGTGTCCTCACGCTCGACAATTAATTGTTCTGGAGCAACCAGCTCCCGGGGAGCACGCCACCGCAAATCGCCAACCGGCGGCTGAGCGTAGGGAATATCAAACCAGCTGACAACCTCAGCGCCAGTAGTGTCGTCGACACTGGCATACAGGCGCCCTTGAGAGATGCCTGAAGCGGTTTTAATATTAAATTGGGGCAGATTTTCTGGAACCGGCTGTTCTGGGGAGTTTAAACCGCAGGCAGACAACATCAGTAGACTGGTGATAGTCAAAATCATTTTCATAGGAAGAATCTTTTTTATTATTTTATACACTCTACCCTCAAGGGTTGCGGTGCACTTATTATTAACTACTCTAGCATACGTTTTAGCTCACGGAGACGATCACTCAGCACTATCCTGAGAAAACTGCAACGCAGCCAATCTCGCATAAAGCGGACTAGAGACGATCAATTCCTGATGGCTACCCTCAGCCACCTTCTTGCCTTGATCCATCACCACAATGGTATCCGCATGAAGAATAGTCGCCAGACGATGGGCAATAATCACCGTGGTGCGGCCTTTCATCAGCTTATCCAGTGCCAGCTGCACCTTGTATTCACTCTCGGCATCCAAGGCACTGGTGGCCTCATCTAACAGCAGAATACGCGGATCTTTTAACAGTGCTCGCGCTATGGCAATACGCTGACGTTGACCGCCAGAGAGCCTTACGCCCTGCTCTCCCAAATCACTATGATAAGCATCTGGCAACTGATTAATAAACTCGTCCGCATGGGCCGCTTTAGCCGCTGCAATCACCTGCTCGTCAGTGGCTTCACTGTTGCCGTAGCGAATGTTGTACATCACATCACCGGTAAACAATGTTGGCTGTTGCTGGACCACCGCGATTTGCTCGCGTAGTTGGGTTGGGGTCATCTGGCGAATATTGATATCACCGAGACAGAGCTCACCTTGCTGGGGGTCATAAAAGCGCTGAATCAAATCAAACAGTGTCGACTTACCCGCACCTGAAGGACCCACCAGAGCGACAATGGCGCCCTCTTTAATTGTGAGAGAAAAATCATCCAGTGCCGGCTGCTCTGGACGCGAGGGATAACAAAAACGTACATTGCTCAATTCGAGTTGCGCCGGCAACAGATCAACACCGGCCAGAGGCTGATCCGGAACCAGAATCTGATTATCAGCGTGGAGCAGTTCCATCAATCGGTCAGTAGCGCCGGCTGCACGCTGCAGCTCGCCATAGACTTCAGACAGGGAAGCAACACCCGTAGCCATCAAAATCGCATAGAAAATAAAGGCGCCAAGATCGCCGCCACTCATTTTACCGTTGATCACATCGCTACCGCCGACCCATAACATGCCTGACAGAGCGCCAAACACCAGCAGAATCACCACTGCCATCAATACTGCACGCTGACGCACACGAGTGCGAGCGATCAAAAAGGCCCGCTCAACTTCGCTGCCAAAGGCGGCTTTTTCCTGCTCTTCATGGGTAAAACTCTGCACTGTCTTGATGTGCTGAATAATTTCTCCAGCGTAACTGCCGACATCGGCAATAGAGTCCTGACTGTCTCGGGAGAGCTTGCGCACCTTGCGACCAAAAATCAGGATTGGCATCAGCACCAATGGCACGGCGACAATGATCATCAGGGAGAGTTTGAAATTGGTGATCAGCAGCATAATCAGCGCGCCGGTAAAGCTAATCGCACTGCGCAGCGCAATGGACGCCGAGGAACCGATAATTGACTGTAATAATGTGGTATCAGAGGTCAGGCGCGACATAATATCGCCAC
>Ga0075441_10000562_pt1 | contig 18825 bp, 24 predicted proteins | sample CoawatmetaG00DNA_FD_71582 | JGI IMG/M metagenome (GOLD analysis project Ga0075441, IMG submission 71582) | Marine microbial communities from the West Antarctic Peninsula - Coastal water metaG002-DNA | ecosystem: Environmental > Aquatic > Marine > Coastal | place: Atlantic Ocean: West Antarctic...
CCTTCAGAAGATCTATAATTCTTTAGTCCTCCGAAATGTTTAGTATTAGCTGCATCGCTGCTCATTCCATAGAACTTAACAAATTGCTTCTGTTCAATGACAGGCTCATATACGCCATCGGTTCTATTTTGTAAGAAGTACTCATCCTTAACATTATAGTATTTGTCAACAATATCTCCACCACCTTCGTCGTGTCCTGCTAACATTCCACCAAGCATAACAAAGTCTGCTCCTGCTGCGTAGGCTTTAGCAACATCTCCTGGACAAGTACAACCACCGTCGGCGATAATAAAACCCCCCAGTCCGTGTGCAGCATCAGCGCATTCTATAACAGCACTAAGTTGTGGATAACCAACACCTGTTTGAATACGTGTAGTACATACGCTACCAGGACCGATACCCACTTTAACCATATCAGCTCCAGCCAGAATCAATTCTTCTGTCATTTCACCGGTCACTACATTGCCAGCAATGATTACAATGGATGGGTAATTTTTACGGAATTCTTTTACAAATGAAACGAATCGTTCAGTGTATCCATTCGCAACATCGATGCAGACATATCTTAAACTGCTGCCTACTTCTCTGTAAACATCTTCAAATTTAGAGTAGTCTTTATCGCTAATGCCAATACTCATTGCAGTGTTAGCTTCACTATCTGCCGTATTGTCTTTGAAATATTCAACGAGATCGCTAACACTATAGGTTTTAACGAGACATGTAAAGATACCATGCTTTGACAGTTTTGCAGCCATTTCCATAGTTCCAACACCATCCATATTGGCTGCCATAATAGGCACGCCGTCATACTGGTATTTTTGAAAATCGAACGTACGGTTTAGGTCTACTTCTTTTCGAGATTTGAGGGTGCTTCTCTTTGGTCTGATGAGCACATCTTTGTAGTCAAGCTTCACATCATTATCAATACGCATTATAAATCCTTATTGGAATAGGTGCCACATAGAGGCCAATTCACGTTCAGTAAACTTAGATTCTAGCACATTAACCATGCTACTTTCGAGGGTTGCTTCGTTATTAAAGGAAGCAGAGTTTTGTAATAATGGTAAGTTTTGTTGTTGGATCTCTACCATCTTTACCATCCATGCTGATAAACTTTCAGCGGGAGTAGCTTTACAACACTCACATTCAGTATTCATGTTGCTTTTCAGTACTACCGAAATATATTTGAAGCATTTCAATACGATCTGCAGCAGCAGCCATTTTGTCAAGTTCCTCTTGAATGGCTTCAACAATATCGCTATGCTCTCCGATACCAGTGGCGTTATTCATATAAACCATGATATTAGTTTTTGCACGTTCTAGTTCACCTTCGGCGTGCATCCTTGCAGCTTTGACTAATTGTTCTTTCAATTTCACTTCCTTTGAGATTTTATCCATTTTGCAGCTATTCCATTTTCCGGTGGTTTCTTAGACCACGAAGATACTGCCTTATAAGCTTTCATAGTAGACCCTTCGATGTTAGATCCTGCCGAGTTGTCAATGACAATCATACGGTTTCGAAACAGGCCTTGGAATTTACCGATGTTCTTTTGAACATCTTTCCACATTTTCACTACCAATTCTTCTGGCAGAGAACGTGGTCTATCTTTATTGCGCTGAATAGCAGTTTCAATATCAGTGTTAACAAACACCATCTGAACTGCATATCCTATTTTTCTTAAAGAGTTTACTTGCTTTTCGATTTTTTGATAGTCTTTACCAGTACCATCAACAATCAAACCTAACCTACCTTGTAAAGCAAGCCTCATTTTCTTAGTAGTAAGTACTTTAGCTCTATCTCTAACCATCTGTCCCTGAGCAGACGCAATGTCTGCAGGATCAGTAGTGAGACCAGCTTTTTCCAATCCAGATTCAAATGCATCGTCAGAGTTAATGAGTTTAAATCCTAGTGATTGCAGTGCAGTCTTACCGACTACAAAGGACTTACCTGAACCAGGTCCACCTGCCAAAAAGACAGCCTTGAATATTGCGGGATCATTAACCCCTTCTTCGAGGTAAGACTTAAATTCAACTGGTTGCATTACTGCGAGTCCTTGAAATCCTTGGCGGTTGGCCTATCCGGATCTCCCTTAGGACGCATCTTTTCTTTAGAACCATTCTTAATACGCTTACGCTTCTTATGGATATTATCCCATAGTCCGCCTTCGCCGATGTACTCACCTTCGTCGTCAAAGGCTTTAGGGTTCTTCTTACGATACGCATCTAAGTCTGCTTGTTGAGCAGGAGTCAGATCTTTACCTTCATTTAAAGCATTGATGATTTCTTCATCTAATGATTCAGTACCTTTAACACTTTCAGTATATTCTGAAGGTTCATTACTATTACGTGCTTCACTAAATGATTTCATCTATTTGTTTCCTATGTTATACTTGGGGCAGAGTTCCCACTTAGCTTTTTCTTTATAAGAGACGACTTTAATCTGTCTCAACGGAGCACGGTTTAGGACTTCTTCTTGTGCGAACGTCACAAGTCCCCAATCGCTTAACAACGTAGCAATAGTATTACGTCGTTCTATGTCGTTTTCTAATAGGTTAGACGGTTTTCCATCTAACAAGAATAGCTCTTTAAAGTGGACAATAAAGTATCGCCCTTGCTTATGTAGGATATGGCAAGACTGAAATAGCTTGTTGTCGTGACGAGATGCCACACCAATCCGCGTTAGAGTTTCTCTGACTTTTAGAAAGTCATCTGGTTCGCTGAGGATAACTTCCAACATAAGAGCTGGAGTCCACTCAATGGGTTTACTTTCTTCCACCTTTGTACACCTTCTTTTTCAATTCTTCAATTTGTTCATTAGATAATATTGTCAAAACTTGGCGTGCTTTTTCATTACTGTAGCCATAATATTCTTTAACAACTTCTAAGTTATCAGGATTAATAGCTTTAGCCCATTTGGAGTAACGCTTCTTTTTCCTAACAGTATTTATCAAAAAAGAAAACTGGAGTCTGGACTCCAGATGGTGGTAACGATTCATCTCATTGGCTAACAAGACTGTGTCGTGGTGATAAGAAAGACCTCTGTTTACCATAAAGGAGTTGTACCCCTTCTCGGCAACATCATCGACCATGATATCTTTCTTGGTGTCGTTGATCGCTTTTAAATATTCAAATGGATTCATTATGTACTCTTTCGCGCAATTCAGTAGAAGAGAAGTTGTGATTTCTTCGATTGTAATATGTATCAATGTTATATAGGCCCTTGCCGGTAAACGACTTAAGCTTATACTCTTCACCGATGATACGGACATTGATTTTGATTGCTGATAGTATATTCAATAAGTCATCTTCAGTAGCATACGGTATGATCTTATCGACATACTTACATCCATCTAGTTGGATATATCTTTCGACTATGCTTTGAACTGGTAGATTCTTATCGAGTCTTTCATGTGATGGATCAATCTGCAAAGCAGCAATGAGGAAATCGCACTGCTGCTTTGCTTCATGAAGCATTAGGACATGACCTGTATGAAACAGATCAAAGGCCGAAGCCGTAATCCCGACACGTTGGTTAGCGCCTACTTCCATTCCGAACCTGCCATTATCTCAGTCATACAAGCGACTACGTTCATCTCATGATCTGCGACGAAAGCATTCTTGTATTGATAATCAGCAAGTATTAACACAACATGTGGAATGGATTGTGGCTGCAAGTAATCGGCCATTTGATCGTAAACCGCACGGAATATTGCCTGAGGTTCACTATCAATATTGTTAACTACCCATTGACGCATGCCTTTGAAGTCTTTGCCCTTCAGCTTATCGATCAGGCTTTTGACATTGGTGTCACCTAGATTAACTAGGATACCAGCATCAATAGTGCCACTGACCGAATACCTTTGGACTTCATTCAAGACACGACGCCAGTCTGGGAAGTAACGCTCGACTAATTGGGCAAGTACCTTAGGTTCGTACGTGATGTTTTCATTCTTTAAGATTGTCATAAGACGCTTAAAGAATTCACCAGCAACTACTGGTCTTTCATCATTTGGAATAGCAAACTCAATGACTGAGCATCGAGAGTGCAATGGTTGTATGATACGGTTCTTAAAGTTACATGTCATAATGAAACGACAATTGTTTGAGAACTCTTCAATGAAACCACGTAAGGCAGGTTGGGTTGATTGAGGATTAAGGTAATCAGCCTCATCAAGGATAACTACTTTGTAGCCGCCTTGAAGTGATACAGAAGAAGCGAACTGCTTAATCTTACCACGTAGGGTATCAATGTTACCTTCTTCGGAACCGTTGATTATAATGTAATCAAGGTTTAACTCATTGCAAAGTGCTTTTGCAACGGTTGTTTTACCTACACCAGCTGTACCACTAAACAACATGTTTGGCAACTGACCTGTAGTGATTAACTCACCGAAGACGGACTTGAGCGAAGTGGTTAAGACACAATCATCGATCGTGGCTGGACGGTACTTCTCGACCCATAGAAATTCATTAGACATTCACGTACTCCATAATATATTGTATAAGGTATTGTAACACGAATTAAGGGTAATGTACACATATAAATGCACACTACCCTTAATGATTTATCCAACGACTGATTCGTATAGATCTTCGATCTCTTCCTTTTGTTGCTGGAATTGAGCAAAGTTTTGTTTGTGATACAACTTAGAAAGAGCCTTGATTTGGTTCTTATCAATACCTACTTCATCAGCAATCTTAGAGGCTGCCTCCTTTTGGTAATCCCTTTCACCATCCATGCGAGTCATCGAATTCGACATCTCTTTCATGCACGATAAGACTTTTTTACGATCTTCTGGGTTACTCAGCATTAGGCACATCCGCGACTGTATCTCCAGCTGCAGCAGCTTCTGCTGGCTTATTTGCTTCAAGGAAAGCCGCGATTCGATCACGCGCGCCACCGACTGCTGTAAGTTCTTCACCTTTAAAGGCTCCTCGTGTTGATGCAATATCAATAATTTGAATGCATGCTTGCAGATCACCCATACCCAATTGGATAGCTTCAGGTGCTGCTGTTTCGGTTGTAGTTTCAGGTGCTGCTGTTGCAGCCGTTGTATTATCAGCCATGTTGACTTAATCTCCGTAAGTTGAGTTTTTCTCTAAAGCAACCCAGTATTCTACCGGATCTTTAGTATTTTTAAAGTGTGAAATTAGCTTTTTAGTGATAGCTACATCATAATCTCCATTGACAAACTTCCAGTTTGCAATATTAAATATTAAACGAAAACCTTCTTCTTGCCGAGTGCAATCGTCTAGTTCAATCTCGAAGCTATTTGATGTGGCATCTGTCACATCTGTAACAACGATTGTAGCAGTATTCTCATTAGGTTTGCCAGTTATTACTGCAGTATTTATACCTAGTGCAGAAGCTGCTTTACGTATAGATCCCATAATATCTTGCGTTAGTGAGAATGCTACTTCGGTTGAAGGCATTACTACATCCTTCGATGGGGACGTCAGGATAGACGGTTCCGAGAAGAAGTAATTTATAGACTGCCGACCTTGAGAGATACGTACAGACTTATGCTGATCATCAAAGGTAAGCTCAGGTTCTTCGAACATACCTACAGCACCTAAGAACTCATGGAGATCATAGATACCAATCTGAGCTGGGATATCCTCAGCAATAGTTGTAGTTGCAAGAATTGTCTTAGACTCAGACATAGTCTTCACTACGTTGCCAGGGTTTAGAACAACCTGGCTGTTGATGGATGCGAAGGATTTCAGCATCGCGATTGTTTCGTTTGATAGTTTCATATTTTCTCCATGATCAATTCGATTAACATAAGGTTATTATAACACAGTTTAGTCGGTTTGTACACTACTATTTTCCTTGTCATGTACATATAATGCAATTAAAGTGTAATGCATGATTTTAAATAGATCTTTACGATGTTCATCTATAGATCCCTTTTTGCCATACCGTTGAAGGTACTTGTCTACATTACCTAGGCAAAAACCAGTACCATTGCCACGATCTACAATGACTTCGTTAGCTTGAAACTTTGTCTTGCCATAATGCAACCCATAGGTGTTATCCACGTAAGTGTGGAATTCATCTATGAGATCGCCTTCGTTAAACTTATATTCCATACTTATCCTTTATTGTTGAGTGGTTGATATTGCTTCAGTTAGCATATCGTCAAAGTCGACTAACTCAGCTTCATCATTTGCAGCAGACGATTCGCCTGTTACGGTATCATCAATCATCTTGTAAAGATCTTTGAAAGCGTCTTTTGTATCGTTGTCAAAACGACTGATACACAGATCAATAGCTTTAGCACGATCCTTAAAGATAGAGTAAGTCTGAACGATGTGACATAAACGACGTGTTGAGATAATATCATCTACACCGCCATCTTCGAATGTCTTACGAATAGTCTCAGACCATTGAGTTAAACGATCAGCAAAGTCAGTGTCCATAGACTCAAACTTATCCATGTGCTTTAAGACGATCTTCTTCTCAGTAGCAAGAGTTGGATAAGGCTGTTCCATTGTGATAGTGAAACGCTCAAGGAAAGCTTCATCGATGATAGTGGCTGCAATGAACCGTCCATCTTCTGAACCTTGACCTTTAGTGTTTGCAGTAGCAATCACATTGAAACCCTCACGAGGCTTAATAGTTTCACCGGTTTTCTTGATCATAATAGGCTTGCCTTCAAGTACACCTTGTAGACACATGATCTTGTTAGAACCACGATCGATTTCGTCGATCAGAAGTAATGCGCCAGCTTCCATTGCCTTAATGACAGGACCTTTTGCAAAAACAGTCTCACCGTTAATAAGACGAAAACCACCGATTAAATCATCTTCATCAGTCTCAGGAGTAATCTGAACACGTACATACTCACGATTAGTGTGTGAACATGCTTGTTCGACCATGGTAGTTTTACCATTGCCAGATAAACCTGTAACAAATGTAGGATAGAATGAACGTGACTTGACGATCATCTCAACATCTTTTGAGTGTCCCCATGCAACGTAGTATGGATCGCTAGCTGGTACATATACCTCGCTATTGATTATTGATTGTACACCAGATGGCACGTTGCTTACCTCTTTAGTTGGTAGCTGACGAAATGGTACTACGGCAGATTCTAAGTTGTATACACCACGACGAACCTTAGGGAACGATGTAGTAAACTTATATGCCTCGCCATCTTTGATGCCAAGCTCACGAGCGATAGCAGTTACGTCAGCTGGACGAAATTCTACTTTGTCTGCAAAACGTGATGCTAAAGTAGTCGATAGGGTTTTTTCAATAAAGTTCATAATATAATTTCCTCAAGTTTGTATTTAGTTTACTGGCATTGCCATCATATGGATCAAGTTCCACCAAGTGTATTCAGGGCCAAAACCGATATCAATCCAGCCTAACATAAACACGGTCATTAGTATATAACCAAAGCCTTCTGATATTTTCTGAAATAAAGTCATACTGTTCTCCTCATCATTTATGTAACCATTATACCACATAAGAATGAGGATGTACACAGTTAAATGCGTTTATTTTCACTTTTTTTAAACTATTTTGATATAAGCATATAACCATTATGCCACCAGCTTTGCAAACTGAGTGGCTAATACGCGATTACCTTTCTTTGAAGATGTATGCTTCTTAAAGGCTTTTGTGATCTGAGCCTTAGTGATTGCTGTATACTGAGGTTCAATCTCAAAGGAATCATTGTCTGTATTCAAAGATTGACCTTTCAAGATGAAGTACTTATCGTATCCACGAACATTGTCATGTGATACAAACTTCTGAGAGTTATACAACTTACGTGAAGCTGCCATCGTCTCTGAAGATGTTAAACCAGTGCTAACACGCCATTGCTGTTGCTTAAAGTCTTTCGCATCATTACAGACATAAAAACCTATAACTGTAACGCCTTGAATTTTCTTAAGCTCATTTAACAACGCAGGACCTAAATCCCACCGAGAAGATGCTTTAACAATAGTGCCATTCATCTTGATAGCAAAGGCACGTGCAGATTTGACAGTGTTATCTTCACCCATCACAGAGCTATTTAAAGGTCTATAAACGTGAAGTCCGTCACCATCACCGTCAGTAAGGAATACCATATTGATTTTCTGTACGCCGGTAGTTGCTTTAAATTCTTTGACAATATACTCAGAACAAAGAATAGTCTCATGCAATGGAGTAGATCCATAGTACTCAACGTGTGCCTGAAGATCAGAAGAATGCGAACGATCTAGTTGAATAGACTGCCTTAGCAATAACTCACGAGCTTCTTTAAGATCAGAACGATTTAGCTTTGAACTAAGTAATTCAAATACTGCACAGTTTTTCTCTGAGACATGTCCTGGATATTCTTTGTCTTCTTGATAATGCTTATTGTAAGTACCGTCATCGTTCATCCTGTATTCAGCACGCTTCGATGTGAAACCATACACCACAAAAGGTATGTTTACCTTTGCACAGAAGTCTGCAAGAGTAATTGCTTGACGCATTACCTTACCCATAACCATAGACATTGAACCAGAGTAATCCACAAACATAACCATACCATGAGATTTAGCATCTGCAAGGTTTGTTACTTTACGAAATATGTCATCGTTGTATTTGTAGCTATGAAGCATATTGACATTGATTGATCCTGAGCGAGACGTCTGAGAACGTTGTAAACGGTAAGCCGCTTTACGCATCTCGAATTCTTTAGCCATAGTAGCAACTACAGGCTTATTCTCAGATTCGAATGAATTGACAGCTTCTAATCCAGCGTCACTAATTGTATCATGCTGTGTGCCACGTTCAATTGCACGTATCATACGAAGTTCTTTAAGCTGCTTATAAGGTATGATACATCTGTCAGCTTGCTCTTTACTTAAACCGTTAGCAAATGTTGGCTGATCGCCATACTTATCCACATCTAAAAGCTTGTGCTCATTAGCACGAAAAGCCTCATCAGTCTCAACCTTCTCAATGTCATCTGGCGCTGGCTTTGCAGCAACAGGTTCTTTTTCTTCGTCTTTACCAGAGTCGTCATCTGTAGGAGTTTCATCTGGAGCAGAAGGTGATTCACTATCATCTTCTTCATCATCATCAGAATCGTCGCCTTTATTTACAGACGTAGGTGCATTCTCAGGCCATTCTTCTTCCTCTTCAGGAGGCTGAGGTTTCTGCTGGTCTTTCATAAATTCGTATAGCGCTTTACAAGCTGCTATAACATCTTCCCAAGTCTCGACAGCCATAACTTGATTTACGATTGGAGTCTCTTCAGCGGAAAATTTGATTTCAATCAGATCGCGAAGCTTTGCCTTTAAGTTGATCCTATCAACAACCGACATTTCGGAGACATCGCGTCCAGCGATCTGAAAGAAATCTTCCTTGTTCAACACAATATATCCACGTTTAAATGAGGAGACAAGACCTGGATAAGTGCGTTGAACAAGTTTCTCAATGCGAACGTCTTCAACAACGTTTACATAAGAACGGGGACATCCTGGGATTTCTTCGACTGAATCATGCCAGCCATCTGCAGGAGTATAAAGTGCGTGACCAACCTCATGACCAGTTAGTAGGTCATATACGTCTCTGCCACGGTCTTTCCATAATGGTAAACCGAGGATACGTTTTTCAACGTCAAAGAAGGCAGTACGGAAGTTACCGTGCTGGATCTCTAGGTTTTCTTTAGCTAGCAAACGTGCTAGGGTCGCTTGGGATGAATTAATCATGTGTGTCTCCTCACTGAATATGGTACCATTATACCACAACCGTATATAGATGTACACAGTTAAATGCGCTTTATTACACTTTTATTTATATTATTTTAGTATAAGCATATAACTATTTGATCTTAGAGAAGTTATGCTCCTTTACGAACTCAATCTTGGATCCGAACTTGCCATCTAATAGATCACCTTTGTGTGATATAACGAACACATTGCTATTATCTTCAAGAGTACCTAGTATCTTCATTAGGTTTTCTACACCGTCATGATCCATAGATGAATCAAAGGTTTCGTCTAATACGAGGAGATTGGTTGATGTTGAGTTCTTCATGCGTGCAATCTGACGCCATGTAAATAGCAATGACAAATCGATACGCTGCTTTTCACCCTCAGAGAATGATGCATAGTTAAAGGTATCACGATGGCGTGATCGTATGGTTTCAGTGAAGTTTTCATCTAAGTTAAATGCTACAAAGAAGTCTAGGACTTGCAAGTAGTTATTGATTAACTTATTCATAATTGGAAGATATTCTTTGACAACCTTTGTCTTAATGCCACCGTCTTTGAGCATCTCTGCTGCAGCATCATTGTACGAACGCTCATCTAACATTGTAAGCTTCTTCTCAGACAATGAATCCCTATTACTAGAATGCTGTTCTAAATCACTATTTGCCTGACCTAGATCACCTTCACGTGATGTGAGGTTTGATATGTCTAACTCAGTAGTACCAATCTGCTCTTGAAGTCTGGCAATCTCACGATTGTTAGAAGCGATATTCGATGTGTTATCACGTACTTGCTGACTGATATCACCTAGCCGTGCAATGGTATCTTCTACGATTGCGTATTCGGTTGACACCTTAGTGACACCTTCTTGTAGTTCCTTTGCTCTAGCCTGCGATGATTCTAACTTTGATGCACGTACTTCTTCATCTATAGATTGTGTACACGTAGGGCATTGATCTGTTTCCTCATAGAATTTAGCTTCTTTGACAACAGTATTGATTTGAGTATTAAACTGTGCTTGATAATGCATCAACGATGTTCTTTTATCATGAGCAGCTTTAAGACCTTCACCTAAACCTATTTGAAGACTCTCAATGAAATCTGTTGCTTTAGCATTAGTACTCTGCATCTCATTAATATTAGTCTGAAAGGATGCAATAGTAGTTTTCTTAGAAGTGATTTGATCATCGTTCATCTGAGTGATATCGCGTATGTACTTACGCTGAAGAGTAATCTTCTCTTTCATAAGATCAAGATTATAGTTAATGTCTTTGAGCTCTTCTTTGATTCGTGCACTGCGTTCCTTTAGGATACCATTCATCTTAGAGAAGATATTAATGTCTAATAGATCTTCTATCACGTCACGCCTGTGCCCACCCGGGAGCTGCATGAAAGGGATAAACGAAGATGAGCCAAGTACCACGATCTGGTGGAATGACTTATGGTTAAGCTTTAGGATATTCTGTTCAAGAAACTTCTGATAGTCCCTTGCCATAGATGATTGATTAATCATATTATCATTCTGATAGATCTCAAACCGATTAGGTTTAATGCCACGAATGATGTGAAACTTGTGTATGCCTATGTCAAACTTAACTTCAACAACACACAACTTATTGTTAATTGTGTTAACTAACTGCGGTTTATTAATATCACGATGTGGTTTGCCAAACAAAGCAAACGATAGTGCATCTAGTAGTGTAGATTTGCCCGCACCGTTTTGACCTACAATCAATGTAGTAGGTGATCGATCGAGCTGTACTGTGGTCATTTCATTACCAGTAGACAAAAAGTTCTGCCATGAAACTGACTTAAACTTAATCATTTACATGATCTCCTGGTTTTGTGCTTCAACATATAATCCACGCATCATATTCTTAATCCTATCTTTATCCAAGTCTGTAGTAACTGCATCTACATATGAGTCTAAAAGCGTAGTAGTGTCTTCGATAGAAATCGCAGAATCATCTACATTATCACCCATGAACTCATCAAAGGTTTCAGCAATCTTCAACTCATGTGTATCTACTGACTGAATACGGTCAATAAACTTATCAAACAGATATGGTTCAGACTTATTAACAACCACAACTTTAACGAACTTGTTTTTAAGATCGTCTACATTGTAATCATTATAACACATTTTGCGGTCATCGTACACTACTTTTTTGAATATAGTAATAGGATTACGCACAGGCGTAAGGGTACGTTTCTCGGTATCAAATATATGGAAGTGCTTAGGATCATCAGCATCTGACCATGTGAATTCCATTTGGTTACCGAGATAGTGTATTGCACCTTGATTTGATTTAGTATGGAAGTGACCAGACATAACTAACTCAAAGCGTTCAAACAACTCAGTACTCATACCGTGAGTATTTGGCATACCTTTCATCATATCGAAACCGACTAATTCAAGGTGAGCACCAAGAATAGATGCTTTACAGTTCTTTAGGAACTCTGTGTATTCAGCATAGTTCTCATTATTCATCCATGGAAGTACAGCAATAGAACAACCATCATAGTCTAATACTTTAGGTTTCATGATAATGTTTACATTAGATGTATAGTGACCTAATAGTTCTTTCAAAGAGCACAAGTCATTTGTATTCTTATAGAACACATCATGGTTGCCTGGAATGATATCCATATGGATACCCTCTGATCTTAGACGATCAAGGAATACCTTACGGTTAGAGTTAAGTGCTTTAAAGTTAACATACTTACGATGATCATAGTAATCCCCTAAATGAAGGATCTGTTTAATGCCATGCTCTTCTAAGTATGGAAAGAACACTTCGCTATAGAACTGCTCCTGATATTTAATGAATATATCTGATGAGTTACGAACACCGCAATGTGTATCGTTTAGTATTGCTATTTTCAACTTGTGACTCCACAATGATTAATCGTTAAGGATGTTCTTAGTAGGTGACCATCCTAACGCTAGTAAATATTCGACATCAGCCTGAGTGTGCATACGCTCACCAGGGGCTTCGCCTTCACGCCGTTCACCAGTAAAACCAAAAGCATCGGCTACGCTGGCGACCGGTGTGACATGGCCACTGCCGACATCGACTACATTATGTTTTATTATATCACAGTTTTCCATGATTGTACATACCCCATTTAACAAATCATCGATATGAATCCAGTCCCTATAATGATCCTTATTGATGTATTCAACGGTTTTTGCCTTTAAACGTTTGTACAACATGTCATCACGTCCAGGCCATACAGTATGGAACTTCATACCGATATTCTTAACGGTCAACATAGATGCCATTTCTTCAAGCATCTGTTTAGTACTAGCGTATGGATTTAGCCACCATTCATGGGCATTAGATGATGATGCATATATTACTTTAGTATCTGTGCGTTCACAGTATTTAAAGATACGACGAGACAATTCAACATTGTTCTTATAGTATTCTGTAGGTTCTCTAAATGACCTACGTACACCTGCAAGACCAGCAAGGTGAATAACCATATCGAAATTCTTTTGTTGAGTTTCCCACTCTATGTCGAGTAAATCACCTTCAAAGGTACCTACAACGATATCGCGTTTCCAAAGCTCATCAAGAAGTCTACTTCCAATATATCCTTCGTGTCCTGTTAATAATACTTTATGCGTCATTACTTTCTCCACTTTTCATTCACAAGTTGCGCTTTATGCAAAACGCTCATGCCTTGCATATATTCATCGGAAGTGAATTTCAAGAAAGCTTTTACATCCTTAGGGAAACAAGCTCCGCCATAACCACGTCCATCTGCACCAGGCACATCCATATGTGAGGTGCCTAATCTAGGATCAAGTTCAAGAAGGGCTTTAAGTTTACCCCAATTACCATCATATTGATCGTGTAGTTCATTCATGAATACAACCTTAGTTGCAAGGAAAGTATTCACTGCATACTTCATAAATGATGCTGTCCTTGCATCGGTTACATGTACATGCTTACCTAGGTTTTCAAACAAGTCTTCCCAAAACCATAAGGCTGAAGTAGGCTTACCACCTAGTATTACAATCTCATTAGTCCTAATATCCGAAGCTGCATTAGCTGCAGTAAGAAACTCAGGTGAGTATGTAACATTTGGCCTGAGTATATTTAATCTTCTAATGTACTCAGGATTAACAGTTGACTTTATCAAGATTGGTATATCTTTAGGTAATCCTTTTAGAATAGTGGTTATAATACTATGATTTACTATTCCGTCATCACCCGTAGGTGCAGGTACACATATGATAGATGGATTCGACGTGTCAACAGTCGGCTGCATGTCTTTAAAGTTAGGATCTATACGAACAATGTCGTATCCATTTTCTTTAAGGTAGTCAGCGTAAGCACCGCCTACATATCCATTACCAAATATATTAATACTAGACATATCAGGCTCCCATAAAAAGTTCGAGACCTTTTGCTTTTCGCTCTTTTTCAGCTAGCTTTTCAGCTTTACCGAATACCTTCAGCGAGTTGTCAACTTCACGGATTCTATCGATTCGCACACGAAGTTCTTCAACGAAAGCATGCTCTGATCCACCTACATGTGATCCAGTGTCTGCATCGCTATATGAAAGGAACTCATCGATACCAGCTCTTTCGATCCACTTAAATTTGATCTCTTGCTGCTTCTTCTCTTTGGCTATACGTCTTAAGAATGCATAGTAACAAATCTGAGTAAAGTATGCAAACGCATTAGGGTTACCCGTACGTGTAGCTGCTTCGATATTGTAGTTGGTAATTGCTTTAAGACAATTCTCGACTGCATCCATAACCATCTCTTCACGATAGGTATAACGGATAAAGTTAGATTTGTGCGATAAGCCTTCTGCAATCTTTAGAAAGCAGTGTGCGATATAGTCAGGAACAATGGGAAGCGCCGTCTCGGCATCTTGTGCCTCATTGACCTTACTTACATACTCAACAACTGTCAGAGAGAATTCCCTGTTGTTGACGTAATGTGGTTTATTCTTTGGTTTCATCATATACTCCTAGTATATCTTATTGTATTATTATAACACAATTCTAAGGAAATGTACACTATTTATTTTGTTTTATTTATTTTCGTTTATACCGCATTTAACTGTGTACAAAGCCGTCAAACTGTGGTATAATAAAGATGTTACTGCCGAGGGATAGAGGTACCATATGGTAGATTAGTGCATAGTATCATTATCCTCATCAATATTAAATCCGTCATCATCAATATATTCATCTTCACCTTCGTCGTCTTCGAATATTGGTATCGGTCGTACTTTGAACTTTAATGCAGTCCTGATGTAGTGTTCTTTAAACAGGTCGTTGCATGGAGTGGTTGCTACAATACTATTTATATAGATTGAAATGACGTTGTTATCTGACATTGGCATCCACTCGGTGAAGAAGAATGATTCGGTATCTCCTAACGTTGGCATCATATTGAGAGATAGTGGAGATTCTATTACGAGCCTATCCTTTTCCATAGCTCTAATCAAACCAACTACTTCGTCACCGGAGACTAACTTCAGGTGTTGTATGTTAATAGTATCTAATACATTTTCCATTATATGTCCACTTCATAAATTTTATATTTGAATTTTTCTTTACCGTAGATTTTCATCCGTTCGGCAGCGTGTAGTAATGTGTAGTTCTTCCTAGCTTTCCAACCAAGGTTATCAGCCAGGTCAAATAGCTTTGTTGCTTGACCATTGTCAGACTTGCGTAAACCACGTCCAATAGATTGTAACACTTTAATCTGTGACTTAGATGGACTTGCAAAGACAACATTGTGCAAGTTTCTAATATTGACACCAGTACTGAATGTGCCAAGTGATGCCACAATGATTGCATTCTTCTGTGTCTCAGTAATCTTTCGGATATCCTCACGTACGTCAGCACCAGTTTCACCTGACACATAGAAGATCTGTCTACGTTTATGCGACTTGTTCTTTATCATATCATACAAAGGTTTACCGTGCTTTTCTACATATTGAAACAATACAAGTGTATTACCTTCCTGATCTAATGCCAGATTAGTGATAAAGCTATTACGTTTCTCATATGCAACAATGTAGTCCATCTCTTCTTGGTACTTCTTTTTACCCCATGCTTTACGTATTTCATCTGGATATTTGAGTAGTATCATACTAATCTCTAATTCTGAGAGTGATCCTGCATCCATTAGTTTTTTAGTAGTAGTCACATAGTGAGCCGGTCCAAAGTGCCCTTCAAGTACAAGTTTATGTGTTTGTGTTCCATCAAGTGTTCCTGTAGTACCAAACCGGTATTCAGAATCACGCATTTTAGATAAAATTGATATGAGACTCTTTGCTTTAAAGTTGTGAGCTTCATCACCAAATACTGCACCAAACTGGCTAAACCAATCTGGTCCTAGCTTATATATTGACTGCCATGTAGATACGATAATCCGCTCTTGCTCAGCAAACTTAGGTCTACCTGAATAGATTCTGTGTATCATTTCTTCATTATCAAATGTATCATCAAATTGACTATAGTCACCAAAGTCACTATACATCTGTTGAACTAATGAAGTAGTAGGTACAATAATCAAGATTCTTTTATCGAATCGTTCTAAGAACCATCGAATAATAAGATAGATTATGAGTGATTTACCAGATGCTGTAGGTGATATAAGCAATGCGCGTTTCTTTGATAACGCATGGCTAACTGCATCTAACTGATAATCACGTGGCACAATTGCTTTACCATTAGATGATAAAGTCAAATCGTTTACCCAGCTCATATCGACTACGGAATTAGTACTAGGTACTCCGTAATACGCATCATGCTCTATTTCAATGTGGTAGTCACGTCCGGGTGTGGAGGCGAATTCTTGCACGTATGCAAATAATCCACCAGGTAGATCTCCTGATCTTACATCGAAGAGACGGATCTTGCCGTCCCACATTTTGTTCTTATATGAGGGCATGAATTTATACCCAGGAACAAAGAATGTAAAGAAATCAGATATCTCGTTGGCAATACCTGGATCTGTATCGATCGTTAGGTATGCATGATTCTTCTTCTTTACGCGTATTACTTCGGACATTATTATGCACCTGATTCAAATTTGCGCCAGTCTATTGCGTTTTTAATACTAGAATGCCTCCATCGAATATTGTTAATTATCTCTTCAAGGGTTTCCTTGATAGTAGTAATATATTCGAGTCGTGCTTGGGATTCTTGGATATGGGGATCAGCGTCATAATAATAATTCATTTCGCCTTTTAATATCTTGAGTCCGTTCAATGCATCGTATTCCCAGCCAAGGTCATCGATCTGATCCTTAGTGAGTTTACCATTGTACCAAAGCCACTTGTTTTTAAGCAGGACTTTGAATTCCATATCTTTACGTTTAAGCTGGAGTTTTGTTGTTGTGAGGAGTTCTAGATACTTAGCATGGAGTTTAGCAGAATCTATTGATGCCTGGTCTAAACGAAGCTCATCTATCTTTGAGTCTTCTTTCCACATGTCTAAGATTTTTTCGATATTCAACATAATAATCACCATTCATATTATAATATAGGGGGTTTACAGCTTTATTTATACGGCCTTAAATTTGAAGTATGAGTACACAAAAGTGACAGATGCTGTCAGATATGTGATATCAGTTGCAGTTGCATCAAAGGGCAATGAACTAAGGTTAATAGGATACGCATCAATAAACTGTATTTCGTTTGTAACGTTATTCGAGCTATTCATTACTTGCAGCGTGACGTCACGTTCCTTGCGAACACCGGTCTCAGCCTCAGTAACCATGCCTAGGATCCAATCATGAATCTCTTTATAGTTGGTCAGGTTTTCATCTACTAGAAATGTTAAATCAAAAGGCATGTACTCAACTTTATCAGGAGTCATGTTTAGATTTCTTTTAGGTGTATTCAACACAGCAGGGCTGACACTAATATCAGGCAATGCGATTGTTTGAACCATGTACTGAGCATTCGGATATTTCTGTGAATCGATCACAAGTCGGAAGCCAGATGGTGTAAGGAAAGAAAGGTTCTCTACTAGTGTAGAAGTTGCCTGTTCTTTAAAATTGATAGTAGTGGTATATGGCATTGTGTTACTCCGTCATTATACACTTATTTATAATGAAAAAAAAGGGCAACCCGAAGGCTGCCCAATTTGTTACTCTAGGGTTTAGGGATTAACCTTCGCCTAAGATGTTTGTTACTTTGAAGATACGGTAATACTGGTTAGCACGATCGGCACCAGTGTTATCGCCTGCAGTAGAACCAACGAATGGGTTAGCAACCATACCGTAGCGAGTCTTAAAGCCGATTTTTGGCTGGAAGGAATTCTCACCAACTGCACGAACCATTGTTAATGGAACATATGGGCAATAGAAGATACCAGCATCGTATGCGTTTGTACCTTTATAACCGATGTTTACATAGTTAACAGCAGCGTATGGATCGATGTACACTTTCATGCCACCGTTCAATGTACCAGCAAAAGTGTTGCCAGCGTCATCTACAGCTAGATTACCATTTACAGCAAGAGCTGGAGTGTAATCAAGAACACCAGAAGCAGATAGTGCAGCAGCCACATCTGAAGAACAGATTAGGAAGTTACCCTTACCGCGACGAGTTTCACGTGCAATTACATTAGCTTCACGCTGGATTTGTACCAACAAGCCTTTGTACTTCTCTACAGACCAACGACCGTCAGCATCTGTGTTAAGATCAAAAGTTCCGGCAGTTGTTAGGTCACCTTGTTGTGCGCCCAATTTAGCTTTCATGTTGATCGTACGGATAACTTCGCGGTTGATTTCAGCAAGAATTTCTGCAGACAAGATGTTTGCAAGTTCTGCTTCAGCGTCTAGACCGTGCACAGCTTTAAGATCTTGTGCAAGTTCCATTGTGTACTCAGCTTTCAAAGCACGAGACTTTGCAGTCACAGTAGCTTTTTCGATTGAGAACGCCATTTCAGGGAACGCGTTTCCAGCAGCATCGCCAAGAGCTTCAGCAGTTGCTGTAGCCATACCGGTACCAGGAGCGTATTCCGCAATAGTATCAGAGTCGTTACCAACAGAACCACCAGAAGCAGGATCATCTCCAGCAAAAGGATCGTTGTTGCCAGCGTCTGCAGAACCAAGGTCACCAGAAGCGGCACCAGAGAA
>Ga0075441_10000564_pt1 | contig 18791 bp, 10 predicted proteins | sample CoawatmetaG00DNA_FD_71582 | JGI IMG/M metagenome (GOLD analysis project Ga0075441, IMG submission 71582) | Marine microbial communities from the West Antarctic Peninsula - Coastal water metaG002-DNA | ecosystem: Environmental > Aquatic > Marine > Coastal | place: Atlantic Ocean: West Antarctic...
ATAATCAGCCCGCTCCAGCCATTCACTGAGGCTTTTTCCGCTAGCATATCCCCAAGACAGGCGCGGCGCATACTGCCACCGCCATCCACTACCATCACCCGACCCTGACCCGCAGTATCCACAAGTTGTTTGACGCAGCTATTATCTTCAAAGCATTTCACGGTGACGATCTCGCCACCAAAACGCTCACGAGCACCGTAGTTGCTGAACATGGGTTCAACCACCTGAATCAGGTCCGGGTACTGGTCGCAAAGATCGGGAGTGGATTTCATCATGAGGCCCTATTATTAACGCCCAGCTTTCGCTTGCTGACGATAGGCATGCAGCAATGGCTCGGTGTAACCACTGGGCTGTGTGTCGCCTTTAAATACCAGATCACAGGCCGCTTTAAAAGCAATGCTCTGATCAAAGTTGGGGCTCATCGCGACATAGTCTGCATCGCCAGCATTTTGACCGTCAACCACGCCTGCCATGCGCTTGAGGGTCTCCATTATCTGACCTGAGCTGCAGATATTATGGTGCAACCAGTTAGTCATATGCTGACTGGAAATACGCAGGGTTGCGCGATCTTCCATGAGGCCAACATTGTTGATATCCAACACCTTAGAGCAACCCACACCCTGTTCTACCCAACGCACAACGTAGCCCAGTAAACCCTGAGCATTGTTGTCCAGCTCGAGCTGAATTTCCTCAGCACTGAGCTGACGGTCACCAAGCAATGGAATAGTAAGAATGTCGTCTACATTAGCCTGAGCGCGATGGGCGATCTGGTCTTGCATGGCCTCCACGTCAACCTGGTGGTAATGCATGGCATGCAGTGTTGCCGCGGTTGGCGACGGCACCCAAGCGGTGTTAGCGCCAGATTTTACGTGACCTATTTTGATTCGCATCATATCCGCCATATTGTCCGGAATCGCCCACATGCCCTTGCCTATCTGAGCTTTGCCCTTTAGGCCACAGGCCAGACCTACATCAACATTACGATCTTCGTAGGCACTAATCCAGGGCATAGCTTTCAAATCAGCCTTTAGTGCAAAGGGACCCGCATGCATGCTTGTATGAATTTCATCGCCGGTGCGGTCGAGGAAGCCAGTGTTGATAAACACAACACGGCCTTTGGCCGCACGGATACACTCTTTAAGGTTGACCGAGGTGCGTCGCTCCTCATCCATAATGCCGACTTTGATAGTATGTCGCTCAAGACCCAGAGCGTCTTCAATGGCGTCGAACAGCTCATTGGTGAAGGCAACCTCTTCGGGGCCGTGCATTTTAGGTTTAACTATATAGCTGCTGCCGGCTGTGGAGTTGCTCAGACCGCCGCTGCGCTTAAGATCATGGAGGGAGATCAGGCTGGTGATCACGCCATCCATAATGCCCTCGGGAACCTCATTGCCATCGGCATCGAGAATCGCAGGATTGGTCATTAGATGACCCACATTGCGCACAAACATTAGGCTGCGGCCATTGAGAGTCAATTTTGAACCATCTGTTGCAAGGTATTCGCGGTCTGGATTCATCGAGCGAACGAAGCTCTTATCACCACGAGTGATGGTTTCTTTAAGAGTACCTTTATTGAGGCCTAGCCAATTGCTATAAGCCAGAGCCTTATCTTCAGCATCCACTGCAGCAACCGAATCTTCACAGTCCATAATCGTGGTGAGGGCCGCCTCAAGCACTATATCCTTGACCCCAGCTTTGTCTGTCGCACCCACCTGATGGGCAGAATCAACTTGAATTTCCAAGTGCAACCTATTGTTTTTTAACAAAATTGACGCAGGGCTGTCTGCTGTACCCAAATAGCCAACAAACTGCTCAGGGTTAGCCAAGTGTGCCTGGGAACCATTATTCAGAGTGACTACCAAGCGCTGATTAACCACCTGATAGCCTGTGGCAGCATGGTGGGAGCCATTATCTAAAGGCACTGAGGTGTCAAGCAGGTCGCGTCCATAATCAATAACCTTTTGACCGCGTAGCGGATTATAGGCGCCGGCTTTCTCGGCACCGCCCTCTTCAGAGATAACATCGTTGCCATACAACGCGTCATAAAGGCTGCCCCAGCGAGCATTCACCGCGTTCAGGGCAAAGCGTGCATTCATAATCGGCACAACCAGTTGTGGCCCAGCCTGCTTGGCGATCTCGGGATCAACATTGCGTGGTGTGACGCTAAAGTTGTCGCCCTCAGGCACTAAGTAATCAATGCTTTGCAAAAAGGCTTTGTAGTCAGCGAAGTTAAAGTCGTCGCGATGCTGGTGATGCCAGCTGTCAATCTGCGCCTGCAGAGTCTCACGCTTTTCAAGGAGATCGCGGTTTATCGGCGCGAAATGGTTGATTATTCTGGCAAATGCTGGCCAGAACTGATCTGGCTCTATGCCGGTTCCGGGGCAGATTTGGTCGTTGACCAATTGAAAGATAGGTTTTGCAATCTGCAATCCCGAATGCTGGATACGTTCGACCATGGTGCTTTCCCTTATGACGACAATTTTCAAAGAGTCTATGCCCAACTATGGGATAAACCAAATCTATGGTTTTAATCTTTGCTATTCAGCAGGATTATGATCTTGGACTCAGTGGAGCTCGCGACGCCAATGCCTACTTGGCGATCTCTGAGGACACATCTTTGATCATCTGGCGCAGCCACTTATGCCCAGGATCCCTTTGTAATAATGGGCTCCAGACCATTTTCAGGCGCATTCTTGGAATCTCAAAGGGTGGGTCAAGGATCACCACTTTGGGATTGTTGGCCATGGTTCGTGCCGCGATAGTCGGGATTGTCACAATCAGATCTTCCTGCTCACCGAGTAGCAGCGCCGCTTGATAATGGCGGGTAAACACAGTAATTTCTCGCTTGGCGTCAAGCTTGCCCAAGGCTTCATCGACCCAGCCGAGGCGCTGAACATCGTCGGGGGTCATGCCCACACCTACACCCATTCCGGTTTTACTGACCCAGACATGTTTGTGCGACAGATAGCTGTCGAGGCTCCAATTTTTGATTACCGGATTAGCGGCACTCATAACACAGGAAAAACTGTCATCCCAGAGATGAACCTGGTGAAAGGACTGGGGCAACGTATCAAAGCGGTTGATCACCAGATCCACCTTGCCCCGCTCAACATCGTGAAAGCTCACGTCACTGGGGGTCATGATATCCAGTCGAACCCCCGGAGCTTCCTTACGCAGACGGGTCAGCAGCGAAGGTAACAAGGTCACTTCGGTATAGTCACTGGCCATGATGCGGAAGATGCGATCAGAGGCCGCGGCATCAAATATTGTTTTAGGTAGCACGGCGATCTCAGCAGCAGCCAGAACATTGCGCACCAAAGGCTGCAGTTCCAATGCCCGATCCGTGGGCGTCATACCATCGCTGGTGCGGACCAATAAGGGGTCATCAAACAGATCTCGTAAACGTCGCAGGCTGTTGGACATGGCAGGTTGACTGATGCCCAGCTCTTCAGCGGCGCGGGTAACATTACACTCTCGCAGTAGCACATCCAGATAGACCAGTAGATTTAAATCGACTCTTGCTATATTCATAATAAAAATGCTCGCAATAGAAACTATCAATTAGATTAATACCGGCATCATACCTAAACTCACTGCACTGTCAAACGACACGAATTCAATCAAGGGTTTTAAATATGTCCAATTTTTCTAATGATCTTGCAGCAGTTGCCAAACTAAAAGAGCAACACGGCGGGAACTGGGGCGCGATCAGCGCTGACTCTGCAGCGCGTATGCGCGCTCAAAACCGTTTTCAAACAGGCATCGAAATTGCCAAGTACACAGCAGCGATTATGCGTGAAGATATGTCCGCCTACGATGCTGACTCATCTCAGTACACCCAGTCACTGGGTTGCTGGCACGGTTTTATCGGTCAGCAAAAGCTGATTGCGATTAAAAAGCACTTCGGTACTACCAAGCGTAAATACCTTTATCTGTCAGGTTGGATGGTTGCGGCTCTGCGTTCAGAGTTCGGTCCCCTGCCCGATCAGTCAATGCATGAGAAAACGTCGGTTGCCTCATTGATTGCTGAGCTCTATACCTTCTTGCGTCAGGCTGATGCTCGCGAATTAGGCGGACTGTTCCGTCAGCTGGACGCTGCTCAAGGCGATGCCAAGAAAGCTATTCAGGATCAAATCGATAACCATGAGACACACGTCGTGCCCATCGTTGCCGACATCGATGCAGGTTTTGGTAATGCTGAAGCCACTTATTTGATGGCCAAGCAGATGATTGAAGCCGGTGCTTGCTGTATCCAGATTGAAAATCAGGTCTCTGATGAGAAGCAATGTGGTCACCAGGATGGCAAGGTTACAGTTCCTCATGAAGACTTTCTGGCTAAGATCAATGCTGTTCGTTACGCGTTCCTTGAGCTGGGTGTAGACGACGGCGTAATTGTTGCCCGCACTGATTCATTGGGTGCTGGCCTGACTAAGCAGATCGCTGTAACTCGTGAGCCAGGCGATCTCGGCGATCAGTACAACTCATTCCTAGACGTTGAAGAAATCACGCCTGCGGATATGAAGAATGGCGATGTGGTCCTTAATCGCAACGGCAAGCTCGTGCGTCCTAAGCGTCTGCCAAGCAACCTCTACCAGTTCAAGGCTGGCACTGGTGAAGCACGTTGTATCCTCGACAGTATCACTAGCCTGCAGAACGGCGCTGATATGATTTGGATCGAAACCGAGAAGCCTCACGTTGGCCAGATTGGCGCCATGATGGCTGAGATTCGCAAAGAAGTGCCTAACGCCAAGCTGGTTTACAACAACAGCCCATCGTTTAACTGGACTCTTAACTTCCGTCAGCAGATCTTTGATAGCATGAGCGAATCCGGTGCAGACGTTTCAGCTTACGATCGTGCCGACCTGATGAATGTCAGCTACGACGAGACTGACCTGGCCGCGCTTGCGGATGATAAGATCCGTACCTTCCAGGCCGATTCTGCCCGTGAAGCCGGTATCTTCCACCACCTTATTACTCTGCCTACGTATCACACTGCGGCACTGTCTACCGACAACCTGGCCAAGGACTACTTCGGCGAGCAAGGTATGTTGGGCTACGTTGCTGGTGTTCAGCGCAAAGAGATCCGTCAGGGTATCGCCTGTGTGAAGCACCAAAACATGGCCGGTTCCGATATGGGCGACGACCATAAAGAATACTTTGCCGGTGATGCTGCACTGAAAGCATCAGGTGAAGACAACACCATGAACCAGTTCTAATACTGCTTTATGTGTGATCGAGAAGAGCGGCCTTAGGGTCGCTCTTTTTTTTGTTCTTTTTTTTGTTCTTTTCTGATGCCCGTTGTTTATCGCCAGTTTTCATACTGTGCAGACTTCGATTGCCCTCAGACTCTCAACTCACGTAGGATGGGAGAAACAATAAGACTGCATAAGCAGCTTCACAGACTCTCGAGGGTCCTATGGCCATCTCACGTAATACAGTTTTAGCGGGCGCCACTCTATTAATAGTCGGTGGTTTTTGGGCCCTACCAACAGCACAGAATCTCTATCGCGCAGTGCACCTTTTCGACGAGGTTCGCATTGTCAAAAACTTCCGCTCGGCAGATCAGCTCGGGGCAATCAGTGTTATGACGGCCTCTACCGAGCCTATGCCCTACGCCAATGCTACCTCGATTGAACTGCCAGAGGCGTTTATGTTTGACCGGCAAGCACTCAATACAGAGCAGTTTTTAGCCGATTCATGGACCACCGGGCTACTGGTAATACAGCACGACAAAATAGTTTATGAAACCTATTCTCTAGGTAATAGTGAATCCACCCGCACCATTTCTTGGTCTATGGCCAAGTCCTTTATCTCCGCCATGATCGGTATTGCAGTGGATGAAGGCAGTATCGCTAGTATTGAACAGCCAGTGGATTTCTATGCCCCAGAGCTTAAAGGTTCCGGCTATGAAGGGGTGCGTATAAAAGATGTGCTGCAGATGTCTTCGGGCATCGCCTTTAACGAAGACTATGGCGACTTTAACAGCGATATCAATCGCTGGGGCCGCGGCTTTGCTCTGGGTAGCCCTCAGGATGAATTTGCCGCTAGCCTCACCCGCGGCGCCGAGCCCGGAACGCTAAACCATTATGTCAGTATCGACACTCATGTTCTGAGCATGGTGCTGAGTCGTGCGACCAGAAAGACAGTGACTCAGTATATGCAGGAAAAACTCTACGAGCCTCTGGGTATGGAATACGACGGCTACTGGCTCATCGATGGAGATGGTAAAGAGATGGCCCTAGGTGGGCTTAACCTAACACTGCGGGATTTTGCCAAGCTTGGATCACTCTACCTGCATGACGGCGCGCTTGATGGAAAGCAAATTGTCCCAGCTGAGTGGGTAGCTGTATCCACCGCTGCGGACGCCCCACACATCCAGCCTGAGCAAGATGACTTTGGCTATGGTTACCAATGGTGGCTGCCTCTCTCAGAGGACGGCGAATACATGGCAATGGGTGTCTATGGCCAGTATATTTATATCAACCCAAGGAACAATACCGTCATCGTTAAACTCTCCGCCAACCCCCATTACAACGACCTAAGCTATATCCCCAGCAGCGACCATAGCCACCTAGCCTTTTTTCGCAGCATAGGTGTTAGAGAGGCAGATTAATTCTTTAAAATCGGTATAATCTCGGACTGCGTATACACTCCCATATAACCAGTTTCGAGCGAGCCCACTTGAAAACAGAATTTCTCGGTAAGACCCTCTCAGGCCCTTTTACAGTGCCATCCGGAATCGTCACCACCGCGGTGCCCATAATCCAATACATGTTTGATCATATGCCGCAAATTGGCGTGATCACGACCAAGAGTGTCGGTCCTGTGCCTCGTGCGGGAAACCGCGAACCGGTTTACAGCCAGTATTCCCCGGGTAATTTTGTCAACGCTGTCGGCCTAACTAACCCTGGCGCTGAAGTCGCCGCTGAAGCCATGGCAAAACTACGCATTCCCGAAGACCGCTTTTTGCTGGTCTCAATTTTCGGCGGCAGTCTCGAAGAGTTTGTCGAAGTGGCCAAGATCATGGCACCGGTTGCCGATGGTTTAGAGCTCAATCTCTCCTGCCCCCACGCCAAAGGTTATGGCATGGCCATGGGTCAGGATCCGGAGATGGTTCGCGCCATCACCGCCGCAGTGAAAGCCGTGGTGGATATCCCAGTGATCCCCAAATTAACACCCAACACACCTAATATTGGCGAGATAGCCCTAGCCGCAGCCGCCGGTGGTGCCGATGGCATCTGTGCGATTAACACTGTCGGGCCAGGCTACACCGCTTCTCACGGACACCCAGTGCTAAGCAACGGCGCCGGTGGCATGTCAGGTAAAGGCGTACTGCCCATAGCACTAAAATGTGTGCGCGAGATTCGTGAAGTGACCGACTTACCCATAGTGGGTTGCGGCGGCGCCAGCAGTGCTGCCGACACCAGAGAATTTATCAACGCCGGTGCATCCATTGTCGGCATCGGATCTGCACTCACAGGCATGACCACGGACGAAATTGGAAGCTACTTTAATCAGCTAGAATCGGACATGGCTTTCGACTCGGATAAAGCTGAAGCCCATATTCGCTACGACATAGATATGGATTACTCGCCAGTGGTACTGGTTGAAAATAAGCGTGTCTGCAACGATATCTGTGTTTTAACCTTTGATCGCAAAGTGAATATTCAAGCCGGTGAGTTTGTTTTCCTCTGGGTGCCAGGCGTGGGCGAGAAGCCCTTCTCAGCCCTAGCCGATGACCCCTTCCAACTCGCCGTTATCGACGTAGGTATCTTTACTCATGCGCTGATGGACCTAGAGGTGGGCACTGAAGTCTATGTGCGCGGTCCTCACGGCATTCCCGTATCGCCAGCTGAAGATGCCAAGATTATGGCAGTGGCCGGCGGAACCGGTCTGGCGGCTGTTTATCAGCTAGCTCGTGACTTTGGCAACGCTGAAGTATTTACCGGTGCTCGCACCGCCGAGCGCCTCTACTATCTCGACGAATGTAAAAAAATCGCCAAGGTTCACGTGGCCACAGATGATGGCACCGAAGGCTTTAAAGGTGTTGTCACTGAGCTGTTGCGCAGTCGTCTTGAAGAGATGGATCAGCAGGAATTGGATAAGTTGGTGTTTTATAACTGTGGCCCTTCACCCATGGTGCATGCTGCAGCGAAAGTACAGCGCGAGTTCTGTCGCGACGATCAGATCTTTAGTGCGATTGATTATCTGACTAAGTGTGGTGTGGGTATCTGTGGTGCCTGTGCTTCACCTGATGGTCGACGTATCTGTGTAGATGGACCGTTTATGCAAGGGACGCCTGAGCGGCCTGTTGAGTTATAGAACCATTGCTTGATGTCTGGCTGATGTACGGTACCTAAGGCGTCATCACGCCAGATATCTCTAACGGGTTATCCTCAGCGAAGCCGAAGGACCTCTTAGCACTTGCGCCTTATCCTGTCATCCTGAGCGGAGCCGAAGGATCTCTTAGCGCTTGCCACCTTATCCTGTCATCCTGAGCGAAGCCGAAGGATCTCTTAGCGCTTGCCACCTTATCCTGTCATCCTGAGCGGAGCCGAAGGATCTCTAAGCGCTTGCCACCTTATCCTGTCATCCTGAGCGGAGCCGAAGGATCTCTTAGCGCTTGCCACCTTATACTGTCATCCTGAGCGGAGCCGAAGGATCTCTTAGCGCTTGCCACCTTATCCTGTCATCCTGAGCGGAGCCGAAGGATCTCTTAGCACTTGCGCCTTATCCTGTCATCCTGAGCGGAGCCGAAGGATCTCTTAGCGCTTGCCACCTTATCCTGTCATCCTGAGCGAAGCCGAAGGATCTCCTGCCGACTGGCTGAGATCCCTCCACTGCGGTCGGGATGACAAGGTTAGGCGGTCATCCCTCAGCAATAAAGCGGTCGGGATGACAGGTTGGAATGATTAGCTTAATATAAGGTTTCACCCTTAGCTGCCATAGCCCGCAACTTCTCCGTGGGTCTATACAACTCACTAATATGCGCATAACGATCACCGCGATCGCAGACTTCCTGCAGACCAATCTCATCCATCCAGCGACAGACACCGCCGCGGAATGCGGGGAAACCAACCCCATAAATCAGCGCCATATCTGCTTCAGCTGGCGAAGCAACAACGCCCTCTTCTAAGCAGTGAACCATTTCCATCGCCATGGCGATCATCAGGCGATCAATAATCTCATCGGCATCTACCAATTTGGCTTCGCCATAAAGATCGGCAAACATTTTGATAACCGTTTCGTCCACGGCTTTGCTTGGCTTACCTTTTTCATTCAGTTCATAGCTGTAGTAACCACGGGCATTTTTCTGACCCAGACGCTCAGCCTGATAAATAGCTTCAGTGGGCCATAGGTCAGCGGTTTTCTTAAAGCGCTCTGGCAACCCATTGATCATCACCGGGTAGCAGTGATTGATCGTGTCTATGCCGATCACGTCCATCAGATAAGCAGGACCCATTGGCAAGCCCCAACCTTCCATGACCTTATCAACCTGCTGGAAGTCAGCACCTTCAGAGATCATAATTTCCAGACCAAAGAGCATGGCAAAGAGCACACGATTGACCAGGAAGCCCGGGCAGTCATTGACTACAATCGGCTTCTTACCGAGACCTAATGCGTAGGCACAAACCGCAGCTATAGTGGCATCAGATGTGTTCTCACCACGAATAATTTCCACTAAAGGCATCGCGTGAACTGGGTTAAAGAAGTGCATGCCGCAGAAGTTTTCTGGGCGCTTTAATGACTCGGCAAGGCGGTTGATCGAAATTGTAGAAGTGTTTGATGTAATCACTGCACTGTCATCGAGCAGCGCTTCAACAGCTGGTAGTACCATTTTCTTAACCGATTCCAACTCGACTACGGCTTCAACAAGCATATTGCAGGGAGCCACATCACTGTCTTTCAAACTTGGCACAATCTTGCCGAGTATCTGATCGGCCTTCTCTTCCGTTAGCTTGCCGCGCTTTACACCTTTGGCCAGTAGTTTATTCGCTTCTTGAATACCCAGATCCAAGGCTGGCTGATTAATATCCTTCATCACTACCGAGTAACCACGAATAGCGTTTTGGTAGGCAATGCCGCCACCCATAATGCCAGCGCCGATCACGCCAGCCATTTTTATTTCAGGCAACTTATCCGCCAGGGCGCGGCTGCGGTTTTTTGCCTGCTTAACGATATATTGATCACTTAAGAACAGCCCCACCATGGCTCTCGCCTGTGGCGTTTGAGAGATCTCATAGAATGCTTCATTTTCCATGGCAATCGCTTCATCGCGAGCCAAATGGGCAGCACCGGAAACCAACTCAACTGCTTTTAATGGGGCTGGATAATGATTGCCGACCTTGCCAGTGATAGCGCTACGGAAACCTGCAGCAGTGGCCTCGAGCTCAGCATCGGACATTGTCAGTGCCGAGGTCTTCTGTGTGCGGCGAGTTTGATAATCGCGCTCACCGGAAGCCAGCTCTTGGAGTAAGTTCACTGATGTTTCACGTAGCTGCTCTGGCTCAGCGATAACATCGACGGCACCAGCAGCCAAGGCTGCCTTAGGCCGCTGTTGTTCACCGGAAGCAACCCAATGTACTGCTGTGGAATAACCAATCAAGCGCGGCAGACGCACAGTGCCGCCCCAACCAGGAAGAATGCCCAGACCAGTTTCAGGCAGGCCAATAGCCGCCTTGGAGGAAATTACGCGTGAGTCACAGGCCAGACAGATTTCAAAGCCGCCACCCAGTGCAAAGCCATTAATGGCAGCAACCGAGGGGTAAGGCAGATCTTCGATCTCAGAGAACAGAGCATTTGCTGTCTGTGCGCCCGCAATAAACACATCCTTGGTGGCAGTGAACATGCCCTTAAATTCAGTGATGTCGGCCCCAACCACAAATACTGGCTTCGCGCTGCTGAGCAAGAGACCGCGAATACCGGACTGCGCTTTCAAGGTATCTACGGCTTCGCGTAAATCAGCTAATGTCTGCTGATTAAATTTATTCACCGACTCGCCCTGATTGTCGAACTGAATTTCTGCAAAACCATTGTCGATAAGAGTGAGACTGACAGTCTGTCCTTTATACATAGCGATCACTTTCCTTGATTGATAATTAGAGTCAGCCGGTATTCTAGCTTTGTTAGCGCGCCAGTCTATGATTTACTGCGACCATACGTATCCACAACAATAGCCAGCGAGATAGCAGATGACATTGCGAGATAATATGCACCGCGAGCAGCAATCCAGAGCCCTGTTTGAACAGGCCAAAGGCTATGCCTATGAATACGCCGACGGTGCCACGGAACGCAATGTCTTTCCCTCAATACAGGCTCTCGCTGATCTCGAACAGTTTGTCGAAGACCTTCCGGCCACCTCGGGAGATGCCGCAGCCATACTACAGCAGCTGCATGAATACGGCTCCCCTGCCACCACCGCACAGACCGGTGGGCGCTACTTTGGTTTTGTTAACGGTGGTATTTTGCCTGTCACTCTGGCGACCAAGTGGCTAAGTGATTTCTGGGATCAAAACACCGCGCTCTATGCAATGTCACCCGTTGCCTCCAAGCTCGAAGAGATTTGTGAACGCTGGTTAAAACAATTATTCGGGCTGCCTGACAGCACTGTTGCTGGGTTTGTCAGCGGAACCTCGTCAGCGATCTTATGTGGGCTGGCAGCAGCGCGTTATCGACTATTACAGAACCAGGGTTGGGACTTTAATCAGCAGGGGCACAATGGCGCGCCAGCACTGCGCATTATTGCTGGCCGTCATATCCATGGCGCTGTTACAAAGGCCGTCGCCCTGTTGGGTTTTGGTCTCGACAACATTGAATGGGTTGAGGGCGATGATCAGGGGCGCATCCTTCCCGAACAGCTGCCGCAATTGGATGGCAGCTGCATTGTTTTATTGCAGGCGGGCAATGTCAATTCAGGCTCCTTTGATCCCTTTGACGCGATCTGTGACAGGGCTAATGAAGTCGGTGCCTGGGTCCATATAGATGGTGCCTTTGGTCTTTGGGCGGGCGGCACCAAGCGGCTTAAACACCTAACCCAAGGTATGGAGAAAGCGCATTCATGGTCTGTGGATGGTCACAAGACGCTCAATACACCCTATGACAGTGGCATCTTACTATGCCGCGATCGAGATGCCCTGATCATGGCGTTGCAGGCGTCCGGTGCCTATCTCAACTTCAGTGAAAACCGCGATGGCATGCTTTACACACCAGAGATGTCTCGCCGTGCAAGAGCGGTTGAACTCTGGGCCGCGCTTAAATACTTGGGTGCTGACGGCGTCGATGAGCTGGTTTATGGCATGCATAAACGAGCACTGCAGTTTGCTCAGGAACTCGGAGCGACAGGTTTCGAAATACTTAATGATGTGGTGTTTAATCAGGTGATTGTCTCGCCAGCTAACAACGATATTGCAACAGACAAGATACTAAGCGCGATTCAAGACTCCGGCGAATGCTGGGTCGGCGGGTCTGTTTGGCAGGGTAAAAAAGTGATTCGTGTCAGCGTCTGTTCTTGGGTGACTAGCGCCGAAGATGTCAGCAGGTCGGTGCAGGCATTTATTGATGCTCGAGATGCTATCGCTGAAATATAATTACATCCGCGCCAATAAACTGCGGCGCACTGCCCCACTGCTGACCCAGATAGTCAAAGGTCGCTACTGAAAAGAAGCTGATATGAGTGGGGTCAGACTTGTAGTGCCAACTGGCGAATTTCTCTGGGCTGGCAACCAGCTTGGTCATAATCGCCAACTGCCCTCCTGGTTTCACAAGCCCCCAGAGTCGCTCTAACTCAAATAGCGGCTTAGCCAGATGCTCAACGACCTCGGTGGTGGTAATAAAATCATATTGCGACTCAAGCAATTCAGGATGATTGGCGTAATAGAGATCATAGAGTGCAACAGTATGTCCCTGTTCCTCTAATATCAAAGACAAACAGGGTCCTGGACCAGAGCCAAAATCCAACCCTTGACTGCCGGGCTGCAGTCTCTCCAATAAGGGCTGAGCAAGTCGATTGAGAAAGCTGCGGTAACCCAGATCCTGCGGGTCGTTTTCATGGAGATCGTACTCCGCCTTCTCCTGATCATCTGAAAGATGAAAGCACCGAGGCACAAACACCAGCTGACAAGCAGAGCACTGCCTATAGGTCCGATGTTGATCTCGATGATACTCGACCACCTCTGTCCCATTGCAAAGTGGGCAGCTGTCAGACGCTTGAATCATGTCGTGGGTCATGTCGTGGTGCATAGCGGTCAGGTCACAGTCAGTTGAAAAAAACAAGTCTACCCAGAGCGGATCGCTCAGGGCATAATCTCGCGCCTAATACAGACCATTGCCATCCGGCTATTGTCTGACCAATATTGAATCTACTAATCATTGTAAAAGGCCCACATGCAATCTATTGCCAGTCGTATCGCTAATGAACTCAAGGTCGGTGAACATCAGGTCACTGCCGCCATACAACTGCTTGACGAGGGCGCGACCGTACCTTTTATATCGCGCTATCGCAAGGAAGTCACCGGTGGCCTGGATGATACCCAGATGCGCAACCTTGAGGAGCGCCTCAACTATATAAGAGAGCTTGAAGATCGCCGCAAATCGATTCTCTCGAGTATCGAGGAACAGGGCAAGTTGACACCTGAACTGAAGCAGGCGATCAATCTTGCTGAGACCAAAACCCGCCTCGAAGATTTATATCTACCGTTTAAAGTGAAACGCCGCACCAAGGGCCAGATCGCCATTGAAGCGGGCCTAGAGCCTCTGGCAGACGGTCTTTATGGCGACCCATCGCAGGATCCAGAGCGAACGGCTGCCGCATTCGTGAATGCAGAGCTTGGCGTTGCCGATACCAAAGCGGCCTTGGATGGCGCTAAGTTTATTCTTATGGAACGCTTTAGCGAAGACGCTGAGCTGTTGGGCCGACTGCGCCAGTTTATGTTCGATGAGGCCAATATCACTGCCACTCTGGTGAACGGCAAAGATAAAGAGCCGGGCAAGGAACAGGCGGCAGCCAAATTCAAAGATTACTTTGAGCACAGCGAGCCTCTCAATACAGCCCCATCCCACCGAGCCTTGGCGATGTTTCGCGCTCGCCGAGAAGGGTTTATCAGCATTAAAGTGGATCTGATACTCGAGGACGATTTGGGCCATCCCTGTGAAAGCATGATCGCCCGTCAGGTCAATATTGAAAATCTGGGTCGCCCTGCAGATGATTGGCTTGGGGAGGTAGTGCGCTGGACCTGGCGTATCAAGCTGCACACCCATTTGGAAACTGATCTGCTTGGCAGCCTTCGTGAGCGTTCCGATCTGGATGCAATCAATGTCTTCTCGATCAATCTTAAGGATCTTATTCTGGCTGCACCTGCAGGCCAAAAAGCCACTATTGGCCTCGATCCCGGGCTACGTACGGGCGTTAAAGTCGCGGTGGTAGACAGCACCGGAAAGCTACTCGATCACACAGCGATCTTCCCTACAGCGCCCCAGCGAAAAACCCATGAAGCCGAAGCCATACTCACCCATTTCTGTGAAAAGTATGAGGTTGAGCTAATTGCTATAGGCAATGGCACTGGTAGCCGCGAGACTGAAAGTTTTGTCTTGGATATGCTGAAAAATAACACGGGGCTAAAAGCTCAGGCTGTGATGGTCAATGAAGCCGGCGCATCGATCTACTCGGCCTCTGAATTTGCCGCCAAAGAATTTCCCGATCTAGATGTCACCATTAGAGGTGCAGTATCTATTGCCCGTCGCCTGCAGGATCCATTGGCCGAGCTGGTTAAAATTGATCCCAAGTCCATAGGTGTGGGCCAATACCAGCACGATGTCAGTCAGGTAAAACTGGCCCGCAGCCTCGACTCAGTAATTGAAGACTGTGTAAACGCCGTGGGGGTTGAGGTGAATACGGCCTCCTCTGCCCTGCTGCGCCGCGTCTCTGGCCTCAGCCAAACCATCGCCGATAATATTGTCGACTACCGCGATCAGCAGGGAGCCTTTAAAAGCCGTGAGCAGCTCAAGCTGGTCAGCCGTTTTGGCGAGCGTACCTTTGAACAGGCCGCCGGCTTTTTGCGTATAGCTAATGGTGACAACCCGCTCGACGCTTCAGCGGTACACCCAGAGACCTACTCTTTAGTTGAACGCATTGCTGAAGCCAACAAGACCTCCCAGAAAGCCCTGCTTGGCAATAGCCAGCTGCTGCGCAAACTGGACCCAGCAAACTATGTAGACAGCCAGTTTGGCCTGCCCACTATCACTGACATCCTCAGTGAGCTGGATAAGCCAGGGCGCGATCCTCGCCCCGAGTTTAAAACTGCCACTTTTAAGGAAGGCATAGAGACCATTAAGGATCTCAAGCCGGCAATGCTCCTCGAAGGTGTGGTGACCAATGTCACCAACTTTGGTGCCTTTGTGGATGTTGGCGTGCATCAGGATGGTTTGGTGCATATCTCCGCCATCGCCAATCGTTTTGTGAAAGACCCTCACGAAGTGGTCAAAACCGGCGATATAGTTAAAGTCAAAGTGATGGAAGTCGATGTTGCTAGAAAGCGTATAGCATTAAGTATGCGGACCGATGATGAAGTAACTCCGGCGGGTTCTAATAAAAATCCAGAGGGAAAGCCAGATGGGAAGCCAGGCGGCAAGGCTGGTCAGCAGGCTAACCAAAGGACAAATAGCAGCCCTAAACCGGTCCACAAAAACGCCAAGCCACAGAATCGTCCCCCAGCCCGAGCGCCAAAACCTCAGACCAAAGGCAGTATGGCGGCACTCTTTGAAAAGGCGCTTAAGAAGCCATAGGAAAAGAGGCAAAAACCATCATCAGTGGTAAAAACAGGGTCAACTTAGCTTCCTCAGGCGCTAATAAAACTGAGCCTCGGGGATTGCTAAAAAGTTATGAATTATTTGCCGGATAATTGTATTTCGCATTGACGGTTACCGGTCCGATCAGTATTATGCGCCCTCTCGTAAGAGACCGCATGGTAAGACATTCGGGAATTAGCGCAGCCTGGTAGCGCGCCTGCTTTGGGAGCAGGATGTCGGGGGTTCGAATCCCTCATTCCCGACCACTTTCCGGTCGACCCATTTATACGCTATAAATCAACGTTTTAGGGCAAGCCACGCTGTCCGGTGAAACCTTATTGTAGACAGTCTTGTAGACAGTGTTAAGCGATGAGATTGTTCCACAGTTGGAAAATATTGCCCCCTGGCTCAAGCAGCAGGCCTACGCAATCGATGAAATGCCCGCCATTTAAACAGCCCTCGATAGATCGCTTTAATCTGCGAGTGCTGCCAGGACATCGGCGGAGAATCTCGCTATATCAAAACGCTGTCCATCTTTATGATCATAGCCCCTGCGCACAATCACCAGGTTTCGCGACGGGATAATCATCATACTTTGACCGCGCTGACCCTCCGCGTTAAAGGCATCATCCGGCATCCCCTCAAAGCGACTTGGATAGAGCCAAAACTGCGCGCCATAACCGGGTATTTTGTCACCCTCATACTCCAAGGGCGGCTGCGCTCCCGTCGGTCGACTGACATAATCCCGCCAACCGATGGGCACAATTTGTTGGTCGCGCCACAGGCCATCATTGAGATAGAGAATACCTAATCGACCCAGATCTCTGGATGTGGTCCATACCTGGCTCGACAAGACAAAATTTCCCTGCCAGTCGGTTTCGGCGACTGTGTTGTTCATAGCAATTTTTTGGAACAGATTCTCGCTGGGAAAGCGCAGCATTTTTTGATCATCATTGAGCGTTGCCCGGAGACTGCGCACCGCCAGCATTGTGTCGTTATTGGCGTATTTAAAGCGCGTGCCCGGAGCGGTCTCAAGTCCCGTTGCCGTTGCGTACTCCGTTACCAGACCGCCACCAAAATAAATATCCGGCGTATTGGCGCCATTTACGCTGCTATCTAACCCACTGTTCATCTGTAGCAGGTGCTCCAGTGTTATTGTCTGGCGTTCATCTCCAGGTGCTGACCACTCGGGAATATTAGCTGGAGCCTTGATATCCACCAGTCCTTTTTCCACCGCCACGCCAATCACCGTAGCGGTAATCGCTTTGCCAACCGACCAGGTGCGCTGGGATGTATAGGGCGTGTAACCCGGCTTGTACTGTTCAATCAGCAATTGCTCTGCTGTGGTTACCAAAACCGCGCTGGTGCTATTAAGATCACCATAGGTTGCACTGTTGAGTGCGTCGTCGACAACCCTGGCCAGGGCCAAATTAGGCTGATGATGTTGCCCTACCCTGTCGCCAAAGGGCCAGGGCGCATCAACCTGTTGGCTGACCTTTTTGACTACCGCAGTGGGCAGCAGCTTGCGACTGACCAGCGTCGCACCGACAGGCAGCTGAGCACAGCCAAACCCGTCACGCCAGACGGCATAGCGCGGAGGTAGATCGTCGTCGAACTGAGCCGCTACGTATTTTTTTCGAAGATTAATTTGCGCATCGGGTAGCTGCGCAAAAGTATCGCGAAAGTCGACACGAATACCGGTGAGTTCATCCGCAGCAATCATTGCTGCAGACTTGCCTCCGTTAAAAGTGGCGCCACAGGTGAGCACCGCTTTGTAGCCTGCCACTTGGGCGGCTAAACTTATCGGCAAAAACTCTGAGGCATTGGCGCTGAGCGCAGACATACAAAGTAATACGAAATAAAGTAATGCGAAAAAAAGCTGTCGACACATAATCTAAACCATCAATTAGTGCCTTAGCCTATAACGAATTTTGCTGCATTAACAGGCTAGTGATAAATTAAAAATACTCTTCACATAAAGCCTGTAAGAAATATTTCCTGCTTAAACAATCAACCCAGGATCGTCATCCATATCGGTTAACAGATCCGCTGCCTGCCCCATTGAAATCCTCGCAGTGGCAACAGCAAAAGACTGTTCGCCATGGTCTGAAGGCAGATGCTCATCAGTCCAACCCAGAGAAGCAACCTTATGTTCAATCATCCGCGCAATTTCGGCTTCGGAGTAATTCACTGAGGCGAGAATCTCGCGAGTTGACTGACCGTGACGCTGCGCTGGAGAAACTGATCGAATCAGGCTGTTGGTGGGCCGAATAGCATAGTGGTCGATTTGGGTTAGGCAATGTCCGCTGGGGTGATTAGCGTCGATTGAAAAGGCAAAGCTACCCAGATCGGTGCCGACAAAACCATCTGCCTCACGGCTGTATTGAGCGCGTAATGTTTCAATAGACTGGGGCTGTGCCGCGGCAATATCTGCTGCGATAAAACGTTTAACCCACTCCTCGGAGGAAGCTTGTTGAAAGGCTACGGTCAAAAAGGTTTGGATATCGCCTGTTAGGGTAATGCCCTGAAGACCTGGCACTGTGGTTTCCAAACGCTCAAGCTCCGCTTCACTGGAATCAATAAAAATCCAGTCATCCCAGGTTTTGTAAAAATGTGACAGTGCATGGCTGCCCATAGCCCCTCGACCCGAAGGTTCATTAAAGGGCTCCAGTCCGGCGTAGTCAAAACAGAAGGGTAATTGAGCCAGATTGGTCACTGCGGACAGTGACGTGCGCGCCCGACAGGCGACTCCGGTTTTTAGGTGGTGGTAGAGCGCCACGGCCATGCCGACACCACCAGCAAAACCGCAGTTAACATCCAGAGTACCCAGATGGGCATGTTCTTCTGGCGTATCCACCCCACCACCGTGAGTGTTGTTGAACATCAAATCGTCGACCTCGAGATAGGCCTCATTGATTGCCGCGATGGTCTGAGGCAATGCGTTGCTGATTAAACGCTGGCCACCTGTCGTGCCGTTCATGGACTTCTCGACCATTGCTTTCTGGTAC
>Ga0075441_10000570_pt1 | contig 18764 bp, 17 predicted proteins | sample CoawatmetaG00DNA_FD_71582 | JGI IMG/M metagenome (GOLD analysis project Ga0075441, IMG submission 71582) | Marine microbial communities from the West Antarctic Peninsula - Coastal water metaG002-DNA | ecosystem: Environmental > Aquatic > Marine > Coastal | place: Atlantic Ocean: West Antarctic...
GGTTATGACATTGAATCCATGCGACAAGCTACTGAAATATGTGCTGCTGCAAAACCTGAATTCATTGATATTAATTTTGGTTGCCCAGTTAAAAAAGTAGCTAACAAGGGAGCTGGTGCGGGGATATTGCTTGACATCCCAAAGATGGTAGCCATGACCAAAGAAATTGTAAAGGCTACTCACCTGCCCGTTACTGTAAAAACACGCTTAGGCTGGGATGACAATACAAAGTATATAGTTGAAGTTGCGGAACAATTACAAGATGTAGGGATACAAGCCCTATCCATTCATGGGCGTACCCGTAAACAAATGTATAAAGGAGATGCTGATTGGACTTTAATTGGAGATGTAAAAAATAATTCTAGAATGCACATTCCTATTTTTGGAAATGGAGATGTGAATTCACCTGAAAAAGTAGCAGAAGTAAAAAATAAATATGGAGTAGATGGGGTAATGATTGGACGTGCTGCTATTGGATATCCTTGGATATTTAACGAGATAAAACATTACCTAAAAACGGGAGAGCATTTAGCTCCACCCACTATTGCCGATAGAGTAATTGCTTGTAAGCAGCACCTAAAACATTCTATTGAGTGGAAAGGTCAAATACTTGGTATTGCAGAAATGAAACGTCACTACACTAATTATTTTAAAGGCATTCCTCATTTTAAAGATTATCGCATAAAAATGGTAACAAGCGACAACCCTGAAGAAGTACACGCAATTTTAGATGATGTAGCAAATAAATTTGCTGAGGTTATTTTTTAAATAGTTTTCTGCCAAGCAATTTTGCAGGATACCATGAAGCTAATACTCCAATTATAAATACGGTAACACTAACTAATAACACATCCAAAAAAGCGATAGCAATAGGGTAAGTATTGATTACAAAACTACCCCCACCCATACTTATAAAACCAAAAATTTGTTGTAAAAAAGCAAGTCCCAAGCCGATAATCAAACCTATACCTGTGCCTAAGACTATGGTAAGCATACTCTTTTTAAAAAATAGTGATTGGATATCTTGAACGGTACAACCCAAGCTTTTTAGAGTAGAAATATCTTTTTTCTTATCCAGCATAAGCATACTAAGCGAACCGATAATATTAAAGGTAGCAATTATCATAATAAAAGTAAGGATTAAGAAAACAGCTAGCTTTTCGGTATTCAATATTTTGTAAAGAAATTCCTGTTGCTGAAGGCGATTTTTAATCATATACTTAGGACCTAGTACTTTTTGTAATTGCTTTTGGAGAGCAATCATCTGCCCTTCATCTTTTAGTTTTATTTCAATGGCTGAAACTTCATTATCTCGTTCTGCTAATTGCTGGACAAACAATAAAGGGGTAATAATATATGCGGCATCCACCTCAGCTTGAACTCCAAAAACTCCAACGGGTAGCACAGCCGATTGCTCAAACGCAGTAGATGGATTCAATAAGGTTGTACTATTTCTATTTGGCATAAACACGCTCAATTGTTCAAACATAGAGCCAATACCCATAGATAAATAGTAGGCAACTCCCCTACCTACAACAGCTACATTATTGCTTTCAAAACCGTTAATATACTCCCCATCAACTAATAAAGAATTAAAATTTGTAAGTTCCAAATATTCATCACTTACTCCCTTAGCAGTAGCTATATATTCCTTTTCTTGATATTTTAAGAGTACTTTTTCCTCTAACACCAATGCTGAAGTTTCTATTTCTTCAACTGTAAGCAGTAAAGTTTTAGCTTCATTAGGATTAAAAGTTTTACCTTCAGCAGAAGTGATTTTTAAATGTGGATCAAAGGAATTATACATACTTAAAACCAAATCCTCAAAACCATTAAAAACAGATAGAACCAAAATAAGTGCAGCTGTACCAATGGATACTCCAAATAGTGAAACCCAAGAAATTATATGCACAAAACTGCTACTTTTCTTAGTTGTAAAATAGCGTTTGGCAATAAAAAATGGGAAATTCATTCAGCTTTATTTTTTCAATAATCGGTCAATCTCTTCAGCATATGCAGCCGAATCATCCAAATGAAATTGAAGTGTTGGTACAATACGTAATTGATTTCTCACGCTTTCACCCAGTTTTTTACGAATCATTACCGTATTGCTTTTAATTACTTTTAGGGCAGCTTCAGGGTCATCAACAGGAAAAATACTTAGAAAAATATTGGCATCAGCCAAATCAGGAGAAATACGAACAATAGTTAAACTCACCATTATATTCCCTAATATCTCTTGAGTATTCTGCTGAAAAATTACAGAAAGTTCTTTCTGAATTAAACGCGATACCTTTTTTTGTCTTGTTGATTCCATAAGTGCAAAAATAGGGAAACCTTTCTTATCTTTGCACAATGCATTATTTCTTACGAATATTAAAATATGTAAAGCCTTATTTACCATTTGCACTACTGAATATTTTTTTCAATGTGCTAAGTGTTTTATTTTCTTTAGTTTCCTTAACAATGGTTGTCCCATTCTTAGGAATCCTTTTTGAAACACAAGAAAAGGTATACAATCCTCCACCGCTAAGCCTTAATGCAGCAGCCTTAAAAGACAACTTTTACGCCATCATAAGCTCCATTGTTGACGAAAAAGGAAAGATAGAGGCCTTATTTTTCATTTGTATTTTGGTGTTAGTTACCTTTTTTTTCAGAAATCTGTTTCGTTATTTATCCCTTTATTTTTTAACGCCTATTCGTAATGGAGTTGTACACGACCTGCGTATGGACTTGCATAAAAAAGTGATATCCTTGCCACTTCCTTTCTTTACTGAAAAAAGAAAAGGCGATATCACAGCTCGTATGACTTCTGACCTTGTAGAAATAGAATGGTCAATTATGAGTTCCTTAGAAATGATATTTAAGGACCCTTTAAATATAATTATTTACCTAGCAACACTTATAGTGATAAGCCCACAGCTTACAATATTTGTTGTTCTGCTCTTTCCTGTTACTGGCGTTATTATTGGGGTTATAGGTAAGTCACTAAAAAAATCATCTGACAGAGGACAAAACAAAATGGGGGATTTACTCTCCATTATTGATGAAAATATTTCTGGATTACGAATCATAAAAGCATTTAATGCTGAAAGTCATATCAATAAAAACTTTGAAAAAGATAGTATTGAGTATAAAAGTATCATGACGAAATTATTAAGGAAAAAAGACCTTTCATCCCCTATGAGTGAGTTTTTGAGTACTATCGTTATGGTTATTGTTATGTGGTTTGGCGGTCAGCTAGTATTAAGTGCTAATGGAGAATTAACTGCTCAAGAATTTATTGGCTATATTCTTATCTTTTCCCAAATTATCCCACCTGCCAAATCCTTAACTACCTCATATTACCATATACAAAAGGGAAGTGCCTCTGCACAAAGAGTCTATGAAATACTAGATGCTGACAATGAAATTGTTGAAGCTGAAAATCCAAAACAAATTAAACTCCTCAATAATCAAATTGAATTTAAAAATCTTACTTTCTCCTATGAGAAGCAAGAAGTACTAAAGGATATTAATTTTTCCATTGGCAAAGGAAAAATGGTTGCTTTAGTTGGACAATCAGGAAGTGGTAAATCTACTTTAGCAGATTTGTTAGCCCGATTTTACGACATTAATAAAGGCGAAATCCTTATTGACAAGAACAATATAAAAGAAATTGCTTTGGACGATTTACGTTCTTTAATGGGAATCGTAAGTCAAGACTCTATTTTGTTTAACGATACTATTTTTAACAATATTCGTTTAGGAAATGTTAACTCTAGCGAACAAGAAGTAATGGAAGCAGCTAAGATTGCAAATGCACATGAGTTTATTAAAGCTACAGAAAATGGGTACAACACCAATATTGGAGATAGCGGAAATAAACTTTCTGGAGGGCAAAAACAAAGACTAAGTATCGCTAGGGCAATCCTAAAAAACCCTGAGATATTAATTTTGGATGAGGCTACATCTTCCTTGGACACAGAGTCGGAACGCTTAGTACAGGATGCTTTAAATAAATTGATGCATTCGCGTACATCACTAGTAATTGCACATAGACTATCCACTATACAAAATGCGGATGAGATTCTAGTTTTAGAAAACGGAAGTATTATTGAAAGAGGAACACACCAAGATTTGATTACTCAAAACGGACATTATAAAAAACTTTCCGACTTGCAGAGTTTTGCTTAGTACAGGAAATTATTGTAAGGATATCTCACTTCATGTAATTGCTTAATCTTAACATAAAGCAAGTCCTTTAACTCATCAAAATGAGTTTTATTTAAAGCTGAAATAAATATACTTTCTTCATCTAATTTTGCCATCCAAGTTTTTTGCAATTCTTCTAAGGAGATATTTTCAGGAAGTATTGGTGTTAAATCATCTTCCTCTTTTGGAATAAAAGTATAGGCATCAATTTTATTGAATACAATTAAAATAGGTTTGTCAGTTACCCCAAGTTCAATAATAGTTTTGTTTACTATTTCTATTTGTTCTTCAAATTTAGGATTTGAAATATCTACTACATGCACCAGTAAGTCTGATTCACGCACTTCATCCAAAGTTGACTTAAAACTTTCCACCAACTGATGAGGTAGCTTACGAATAAAGCCGACAGTATCGGTTAGTAAAAAAGGTAAATTACCAATTACTACCTTTCTTACGGTAGTATCCAAAGTAGCAAACAATTTGTTTTCTGCAAAAATATCTGACTTTGCTAAGGTATTCATTAAGGTTGATTTGCCTGTATTGGTATACCCAACTAAGGCAACTCTTATCATATCTTGTCTGCCTTTCCTGCGCGTGAAACTTTGCTTATCAATTTTTTCTAACTTCTTTTTTAACAGCGCAATTTTATCTTTAATAATCCTTCTATCCGTTTCAATTTGTGTTTCCCCTGGCCCTCTCATTCCAATCCCCCCTTTTTGTCGTTCAAGGTGAGTCCACATCCTTGTAAGTCTTGGTAATAAATATTGGTATTGTGCCAACTCAACTTGCGTACGAGCTTGTGCGGTTTGGGCTCTACTTGCAAAAATATCTAATATCAGATTACTTCTATCTAGTACTTTCGTCTCCTCTCCAAAAATTTTCTCAATGTTTCTTATTTGTGACGGACTTAAATCATCATCAAAAATAATAAGCTTTATTTTATTTTCTTCTGAATAAATTCGCACCTCCTCAATTTTCCCCTTTCCTAAAAATGTTTTATTGTCTGGGTGAGGTAATTTTTGGGTAAAATTTCTAACTGGTTTTGCTCCTGCGGTATCAGCCAAGAAAGCAAGTTCATCCAAATATTCGTATGCTTGTTCTTTCGTGACATCAGGTGTAATTAAACCAATTAGTACAGCTTTTTCCATTAATTATTAAAGTAAGTTACTAAATGGCTATGATGCCTTTTTTCTATTTTCTATAAAACTTCTAATAAACGCAATAAAAGCAATGAAAGAAGATAAACTCATTGCTAAAACACGAAATAGCCCAACACCTCCTTGATCTATAGATATAGGTAGTCTTTTCCCTACAAGAGCAATTAGAACTAAGAGTGTTAATACAACAGCGATATGAGCAATAGCTTTGTTACTATTCTGAATTCCTTTATTACACAACAATAAAATAATTCCAAATAAAACAGTAATCAATGCAGTCCAATGCTCAAATGAAACAATTGTATCTAATGTATAATTACTAACATCAATATAACCCCATAAACCTAGTGAAATCAAAGTGAATACGTTAATTAAGTTCATTTTTTGTGCAGTCATATAAAAATATTTTTATTGACAAATAAACAAATAAATTTCAACTTAATTTGCTAATTTCACGGCTTTATTATTATCCCTTTCAAATGAGATTACAATTTACTATCCTTTTTACTATCCTAAGTTTTTATACCCTTTTAGGTCAAGAAACTTTTTCTGTTAATGGAGTGGCCCAGAATTTTGAACCTATTCATGTCTTTACCAATGCCCATATTATTTTAAATCCCTCTAGTGAAATAGAAAACGGAACACTCATTATACAAGGGGATAAAATCATTGCGGCAGACACTAGTTTGAAGATCCCAACTGGAGCCATTATTCATGATTTGAATGGAGATTACATCTACCCTTCTTTTATTGATTTATATTCAGATTATGGCTTGAAAAAAGCTAAAAAAGGACAATACAGTTATCGTCCACAGTACGAAAGCAATAAAGCTGGTGCTTACCATTGGAATGAAGCCATTCATCCTGAAATAGACGCAAGCGCAAAGTTTGTTACAGATAAAAAATCAGCTACTGCTTACCTTAAAAATGGTTTTGGAGCAGTACTTTCTCATGTACAAGATGGTATATTAAGAGGTACCGGTTCTTTGGTGCTACTTTCAGAAAAAAGCGAACATGAAAATATAATTCTGCCACAAGCAGCAAATTATTTTTCCTTTAAAAAAGGAGTATCAAGACAAAAAAACCCTTCTTCATTAATGGGAAGTATCGCCTTAATTAGACAAACATTTTTGGATGCTGAATGGTATTCTGCACAGAATAATCAAACTAACCTCTCCTATGCTGCTGTAAATAATAACCAAGAATTGCCTCATATTTTTGCAGTAAATGATGAGTTAGATTATAGCCGAGTGTATAAAATTGCAAATGAGTTTGAAATTGATTTTATCATAAAAGGAAATGGAAAGGAATACAGTAGAATTGAGGAAGTAGCTGCAACTGAATTTCCAATAATTATTCCGCTTAATTTCCCTAATTCCTATGATGTGGATAACCCTGAAACAGCAGAATGGATTAGTTTACACAAACTAAAGGATTGGGAAACTGCTCCTTTCAACGCTAGTATACTTGCCCAAAATGAAGTTGAGTTTTGTATTACTTCTTCTGGATTAGATAAGGAAAGTAATTTTATAACTAATTTACGACTAGCAATTAAAAAAGGACTTAGCAAAAAAGATGCACTTGCCGCACTTACCACTACTCCTGCACAACTTATTGCAATGGATCATAAAATTGGGATTTTAGACAGTGGATATTTAGCCAATTTCTTTATTGCCTCTAAAGATATTTTTGAGAATGGTAAAATTTATGAAAACTGGACCGCCGGAGAAAAACAGATCATTACTAAAAAACAGGAAATTGATATAAGAGGGTACTATACTTTAAGTAATAAAGAATTTGAAAATAAATTGGTTGTCATTAAGGGAAGTATGAAAAAACCAAAAGCAACTATTTTTGCATTAGATTCCCTTGCGCTCAAAACAACTCTAGAAGGGGTAAATATTAATATCAGTACTAAAAATGGCGTATTTAGAGCTTTTGCTAAATTTCATAACGGGAATATTAAAGGTAAATATCAAGATAGTCTAGGGATGTATCATACCTTTAAACTTCAAAGAGATTCTCTTTTTAAAGAGACTAAAAAAGCCTTTATATTAACAATTGATAGTTTAATTCCATCAGTTTGGTTGCCTAATAAAGCACACGGATTTACAAGTCCTCCCAAAGCTGAAAATATCATCTTCAGAAACGCAACAATATGGACAAATGAGCAAGAGGGAATTTTGGAGAATACAGATATTGCCATTTCAAATGGAATGATTATTGCCCTTGGGAAAGAATTAGATGAATTAATTGTATTCCCTGAGACCGTAAAAATTACACAAATTAATGCTACTGGTAAACATGTTACTAGTGGGATAATTGACGAACACTCCCATATTGCCATAAGTAGAGGTGTTAATGAAGGAAGCCAGGCGGTAAGTGCTGAAGTAAGAATTGGAGATGTGATAAACCCCAATGATCATAATATTTACCGCCAACTTTCAGGAGGTACAGTTGCATCACAGCTTTTACACGGTTCGGCAAACCCAATTGGAGGCCAAGCTGCTATGATTAAATTAAGATGGGGAAGCGCCGCAGAAGAGATGAAAGTAGAGAATGCAGATGGTTTTATAAAATTTGCCCTAGGAGAAAATGTGAAGCAAAGTAATTGGGGAAATTTTGAGAGAACCCGTTTTCCGCAAACTCGTATGGGAGTAGAACAAGTGTTTTATGACGCCTTTTACCGAGCAAAAACTTACCAAAAACAATGGCAAGACTTTAATGCTCTCAGCTCAGAAGAAAAAGTAAAGTCAATTCCTCCAAGAGAAGATTTAGAGCTTAATGCTTTGGTTGAAATCCTAAATTCCGAACGCTTTATTACTTGTCACTCCTACATTCAATCCGAAATAAATATGCTTATGCATGTTGGAGATTCTATGGGCTTTACTATTAATACTTTTACACATATTTTGGAAGGTTACAAAGTAGCAGATAAAATGAAAAAACATGGTGCAGGCGGCTCAACCTTTTCTGATTGGTGGGCCTATAAATTTGAAGTAAATGATGCTATTCCTTATAATGCAACTCTACTTAATAATGCAGGAGTTATTACTGCTATAAATTCTGATGATGCTGAGATGGGAAGAAGATTAAATCAAGAAGCTGCAAAGGCAGTAAAATATGGAGGAACTTCAGAAGAAGATGCTTGGAAGATGGTGACTTTAAACCCTGCTAAATTGTTGCATATTGATGATAAGATGGGAAGTATCAAAATTGGAAAAGATGCCGACATTGTACTTTGGACAGACAATCCGCTTTCAGTTTATGCCAGAGTAATACAAACTTATGTGGATGGCAAGCTCCTTTTTGATGTTGAAGTTGACAAACAATTACGAGAAAGAGACCGATTGGAACGCATGCGCATCATACAGAAAATGAGTGAAGATGCAACTGGAGGTAAAAAACAAAAACCCGAACCTACTATTGAAAAATTATACCATTGTGATACTGAATATGATGAATAAAAAATACTTAAACCTTCTTTTTACACTATTGATTACAATAGCTGTACAGGCACAGAAACCTACCCTATTTATGGGAGCAACTGCCCATTTAGGAAATGGAACTAAAATTGAAAATGCTGCTATTAGTATGTTAAATGGTAAAATTGATATGGTTGCTGACGCAACAAGGATCCGTATTGATCCAAGTGCTTTTGATACCATTTATCGTGTACACGGAAAGCATCTGTATCCTGCATTTATTGTCCCTAACACAACTTTAGGAATTACTGAAATTGATGCTGTTCGTGCCTCAAATGATTACCAAGAAACAGGATCAATAAATCCTAATGTCCGCACCCTTATCGCTTATAATACTGATTCCAAAATAGCTAAGACAGTAAGAAGTAATGGTGTACTTATTGCTCAAGTAACACCTAGAGGAGGTACTATTTCCGGACAATCTTCAGTAATGCATTTAGCAGGTTGGAATTGGGAAGATGCGGCTTTAAGAACAGATGATGGAATACACTTAAACTGGCCTTCATCCTACTACCAAAGTGGTTGGTGGGCAGAACCTGGAACTAATAAAGAAAATGAGAAATATAACGAGAGTATTACTAAATTAAAAAGATTTTTCAAAAAAGCAAATTCTTATGCTAAATCCTCTAGTTTAATGGACTTAAGAATGGAAAGCATGAAAGGATTATTTAACGGAAATAAGACACTTTATATACATGCAAATAATGCAAGCGATATGTTGGATGTCATTTCGTTTATGAATGAATTTTCTATTACTAAAACAGTAATTGTTGGGGCTGAAGATGCACTTAAAATTGTGGATGAATTGAAAGAAAATAACATATCTCTTATCCTTAACAGAGTGCATAGGCTTCCAAGTAAAGTGGGCAGCCCAGTAGACGAACCATTTATGCAAGCGGCAAAATTACAAGAATCCGGAATTTTATTCTGCCTAAGTTATGCAGGGGAGATGGAGGCAATGGGAGCTAGAAACCTCCCTTTTAGTGCAGGAACTGCTGTAGCTCACGGATTAGATTATGAAAAAGCAATTAGTAGCATTACTTTAAACACTGCCCAAATTCTTGGCATAGATGAGTACTGTGGTTCTATTGAAAAAGGAAAGGATGCCACTTTTTTTATCTCTAGTGGGGACGCTTTAGATATGCGCACAAATAACGTAGAAAAAGCATATATACAAGGAGTTGCTATTGATTTAAACAACCATCAAAAAGAGCTTTTTAACAAATACAAAAACCGATAGTTTGTTTTTTCTATATTTGGAGAAAAGAATTATCATGAAAAGAATACTACTTGTACTTACGTTAACTACTTTAATCTTTGCTTGCAAAAAGGAAGACGGCAAACCAAACACAACTACCAACATTGAAGGTTGTACAGATTCTTCTGCAACAAACTTCCTTTCAACAGCAACTGTTGATGACGGATCATGTGAGTATCCTCCTTCTGAATTAAAATTAACTAGAATTACAGTGAATTCAATGCCTATGACTAATAATGGGTCTGATTGGGATATTGGTATATTGGGAGCAGAAAATCCAGATGTTTTCTACGTTCTAAAACAAGGAAATGGAGATATCTCTTCATCAAACTCTAAAGATAATATAGAGTCATTTCCAATATTATTTACAGAAAACCTTCCTTATACGATAAATAATCTATCACAAGAATATACTATAGAGCTTTATGATAGCGATCAGATTGCTGGATTAGGAGAGAATGAATTTATTGGATCCTGTAGATTTACACCAAATGAGTATATTACCATTGAAGGTGATGAAATTAATATTATTAATAGTGGTGTAGATATGACGTTAGATGTTGAATGGCTTCAATAAGACAATTACTTCTCCCAAATCAACTTCTTACCAAAACCTAATTTATTGTGGGTCATTTTTATAAAATTGAGAGGCATGACCCAAAGATGTAATTCCATATTAGCAGCATAAGAAAAAGCTTTAATGTATTGTTCTTTCGCAATTTTTAAGCGCTCTCCCTTCAATTCTTCTATAGTACCTAGTAATTGAACACCTTGTATTTTGCTAACATTTTTAGTTTCTAAAGCGACACTTCCTGCAACATTAGTATTCGTAATAAAATCTTGAGCATGCTTGGTTTTTGTTTCGGTAGAAAAAATAAGCTGATTGCTCACTTGATCATACACATAAAAGAGATTGCAGCAATAAGGCTTGTCATTTTGGCTAGTTGCCAAAGTCAGTAAATGATGTTCATTTAAAAAATGAATAATTTGCTGATCAATCTGCATTATTAATATCCTATATTTTTTCTAACTCTTAAAAGCACTTCTTTAGCAATAATTCTTGCCTGGACTGCACCTTTCTCCAATTCTTTATCAATTATGGTTTTGTTTTCCATCAAGTAATTAAATTTTTCTCTCTCTGTAAAATAGGTGTCACAAATCAATTCAAAAAGCTCTTGCTTAGCATGCCCATATCCATAGTTTCCAGCCGCATATTTCTCAAATAAAGCATTTGCTTGTTCTTCTGTTGAAAGCAATTTGTATATTTTATAAATATTACAAACATCCGCATCTTTCTTATCTTTCATAGGAGTGGAATCGGTTTTAATACCCATTATTTGCTTTCTAAGATTTTTATCCGAAAGAAAAATATCAATAAAATTATTATAGGATTTACTCATTTTTTGACCATCAGTTCCCGGTACAATCATCACCCTTTCATCTACTTTAGTTTCAGGCAAAACAAAGGAGTTAGGGTATTTATGATTAAACCTTGAAGCAATATCTCTTGTGATTTCTAGGTGCTGAACCTGATCCTTTCCTACTGGAACAATATTTGCATCATATAATAAAATATCAGCTGCCATAAGAACTGGATAAATAAACAGGCCTGCATTTACCTCCGAAATTTTATCTGATTTATCTTTAAAAGAATGAGCCAATTGTAGTCTTTGGAAAGGAGAAAAACAATTTAAATACCAAGTTAATTCACACACTTGAGTTACATCTGATTGTCTATAAAAAATATTTCTTTCAGTATCAAAACCAAAAGCCAGCCAAGCTGCTGCAGTCGCATAAGTATTTTCCCTCAACTGTTCTGCATCACGAATAGTTGTAAAAGAGTGTAAATCAGCTATAAAAAATAAGCTTTCATTTTTCTTGTTTTTTGACAGTTCAATAGCCGGAATGATGGCTCCTAATAAGTTTCCTAGATGTGGCGTACCTGTGCTTTGTATTCCTGTTAATATTCTTGCCATTCTATTTTAAAATTTTGATGTTGTAAAAATAGGATTTTTATCTTTGCAATATGAAATGGGTCGGCTATCTTTTAAGTTCAATATGGCGTTTATGGTTTTTACTAATGTTTATTTTAGTGTTTATTCTATTTATGCCTGCTCTGTTTTTCTTTACTGCAATAGTAAAAAATGAAATTATAGTAGCTAAAATTGCCCGCTATTGGTCAAAATTAACAATATATCTTTCCTTCATTTTCCCTAAAGTAGAGTGGGAAGAAAAACTATCCAAAAAGGAGCAATATATATTCTGCCCTAATCATGTTTCCACTTTAGATATCCCTTTTATTTTAGCTGTACTGCCCATGCCCTTACAATACATTGGAAAAGCTGAAATAGCAAAAATTCCTTTGTTTGGCTACTTCTTTAAAAACAATTCTGTTATTGTCGATAGAGCAAACAGAAGAAACGCGTATAGTGCATTCCTAAAAGCAGGAGAAAAATTGAAAATGGGGATTAACATGTGTATCTTTCCAGAAGGAGGGATACCAAAATCAGATATTTTCCTAAAGAAATTTAAGAACGGTCCTTTTCGTTTAGCATTGGATAAAAATATAAAAATAGTGCCTATAACTATGCCAGACAGTAAAAATATGTTTCCAGAGCAATACTTTAAAGGTAGGCCTGGAATAGTCCGTATTAAAATCCATAAAGCTATTGCTCCAAATAGCTTAAAAGAAAAAAGCATAGAAAATTTTAATCTTTCGGTTTACAATACTATTTTTGAACAATTAAAAAATTATGAGCAATAACATTACCATTGACGATAAATTAGTAGCAGATTTATCACGCCTAGCAAAACTTAAATTTGATGCTTCAAAAGCTGGAAAAATGAAAAGTGACCTAGATAAGATTATTGGTTTTGTGGATAAATTATCTGAGATAGAGACTGAAGGAGTTGAACCCTTAATTTACTTAAGTGAAGAAGTAAATGTATTAAGAATAGATGAAATAAAACATGAAGTTTCTCAAGAAAATGCACTTAAAAATGCACCACAAAAAGATTCTGACTATTTTAAAGTACCTACGGTTTTAAGAAAGTAATTATAGCTTAAACCAATTTTTAGCTTTTTTATTCTTGAGACAAACTTACGCCATTTTCACATATTTCCAATATAGAATTTATCCCTAAAATTAAGCACCTGTTATCAGCTAAATGTCCTGCAGGAAATCCAAAACAAATAGGGAAATCATAACCCTTAGTATAATCTAAAATTATTTGTTCAGCTGTTTTCCCAAAAGGGATAGAATTATCATTCATGTCACTCATTCCCCCAATAATTAGACCTTTTAAGTTCCCAAATATTCCATTACGTTTTAAATTCATCATCATTCTATCAATATGATAAAGATACTCATCTAAATCTTCAATAAATAAAATCTTACCTATCGTGTCAATATCCGATGAAGAACCTAATAATGAATAGAGAATAGAAAGATTTCCTCCTACAACATCACCCTCAATTTTTCCAAATTTATTAAGCGGATGCGCTTTACATTCAACATTATTTAAGTTACCAAAAAGAGCATTTTTTAATGACCACAAACTTTCATTAGTATTGCCTTCAAAATTGATGGGCATTGTAGCATGTAAACTAGCCATTCCTAAATTATTCAAATGAGAATGCAATACAGTTGCATCACTATACCCAACAATCCATTTTGAGTTTTTTTTCAAATTTGTAAAATTGATAGCATCAATTATCTGAACAGTACCATAACCTCCCCTAGCACATAAAATTGCTTTAATACTATTGTCATCAATCATGATTTGCAAGTCATTAGTTCTTTGATCAACTGTTCCTGAGAATTGATCGTCTTCTTGAAATAAATTAGCACCCAAAACAACTTTCAACCCCCAACTTTCAAGCGTTTTTATGGGAGGCTTTAATTCTTCTATAGTAATTTTACGGGCAGTAGAAATAATACCAATTTTATCACCAACCACTAATTTTTCAGGAATTATCATTTTTATTATTTTACTTTGTTATTGTTAGTTTCAGATCTAGTATCTAAAAGCGTATCGGTCTTGTGTCTATTTTCTAATAACTAAAACTTATCTTTGCGAAAATAATTTTTTCTGAGAGAAATGAGTATAAAAAGATACACAGTTACATCCGCACTACCTTACGCTAATGGACCATTACATATTGGACACATAGCGGGAGCCTACTTACCAGCCGATATTTATGTTAGATATTTAAAAGGAAAAGGCCATGATGTTGCTTTTGTTTGCGGGTCAGACGAGCATGGTGCTGCCATTACTTTGCGCGCTAAAAAGGATGGAGTGCCACCACAGGAAATTGTAGACAAATACCACAATATCAATAAAAAAGCATTTTCTGATTTTGGTATTGACTTTAGTATTTACCATAGAACTTCTGATAAATTACATCATGAGACTGCTCAGGATTTTTTCAAAACATTAGAAGAAAAAAATGTGTTCACTAAAAAAACAGCTGAACAATTTTATGATGAAGAAAATAATCAGTTCTTAGCGGATAGATACATAAGTGGCGAATGCCCTAAATGTAATGCTGATGGAGCTTATGGTGATCAATGTGAAAAATGTGGTTCAGCACTTAGCCCTGAAGAATTGATAAATCCAACCTCAACTTTAAGTGGCAAAACACCTATAAAAAAAGAAACTTCTCACTGGTATTTACCAATGCAAAAGCATGAAGAATGGTTAAAACCTTGGATAGAAAATGGCACCATTAATGGCAAAAACCATCATGACCCTAAAACTTGGAGAAGTCAAGTAATTGGTCAATGTAAATCATGGATTGATGGAGGTTTACAAGCCCGTGCCATGACGCGCGATTTAGATTGGGGAGTAAAAGTTCCCGTAAAAGATGCATATGGTAAAGTGCTTTATGTTTGGCTAGATGCTCCTATTGGTTATATTTCGGCAACTAAACAATGGGCCGCAGACAATAATAAAAATTGGGAGGATTACTGGAAAAATGAGGAAACTGAATTGGTACATTTTATTGGGAAAGACAATATCGTTTTCCACTGTATTATTTTTCCAATTATCTTAAAGGCGCACGAAGGGTATATTTTACCTACCAATGTGCCTGCAAATGAGTTTTTGAATTTGGAGGGGAAAAAACTTTCTACTTCACGTAATTGGGCAATTTGGTTGCATGAATATCTAGAAGATTTTAAAGAACAAGAAGATGCTCTGCGTTATGCATTATGCGCAACAGCTCCTGAAAGTAAAGACACTGATTTTACTTGGGCCGATTTTCAAGCAAGGAACAACAATGAATTGGTTGCTATATTTGGGAACTTCATTAATCGTGTAGTAGTTTTAACTAATAAATATTGGGAAGGAGTTGTCCCTAAATGTAATACTCTTGAAGCTTATGATGAGCAAGTGTTGGAGAAACTAAAAGCATTTCCTGATAAAATTAGTGCCTCAATTGAAAAATATCGTTTCCGTGAAGCGCTTGGCGAGCTGATGAACTTAGCTCGTCTAGGAAATAAATATTTAGCAGACACTGAGCCATGGAAGTTGAAAAAGACTGACGAGAAAAGAACAGAAACTATTATGAATATTTCCATGCAAATTTCAGCTTCTCTAGCTGTATTATCTGAGCCTTTTATGCCCTTTTCATCCGAAAAATTAAAAGGATTATTGAACCTAGATAACGTGAATTGGAATGATGCTGGAGGAATTATTATCAACGATAACCACAAAATAAATCCTGCAACTCATTTATTTAATAAAATTGAAGATGAACAAATTGAACAGCAATTAGAAAAACTTAAGCAACAATAACTAATACTAGTACATAATAACCACTATATTAGCCATTTAAAGTATATTCCATGAAACAATTAGCTACACTCATTATTTTAATTTCTATTAACTCTCTAATATTTGCTCAATGCAATGGAAGGTACCAAACAGAAATTTTTAGTTCCGTAGCTATTAACGAAGTAAACTACTCTGATGTTTATACTGACAATGAACATAAAATGGATATATATACTGCAAATGGGGATACCGTAACAAACAGGCCTGTAATTTTGTATATGCATGGAGGGTCTTTTCTTGGTGGAAATAAATCAGAAATAGACTGCGTAGACTTCTGTGAAAACTTTGCTAAAAAGGGATATGTAACGGCTAGCGCTAATTATCGCTTAGCCATGGATCCTCAATCTTTTGCCTTATATCAGGAAGAACAATATACAACCGTATTGAAAGTAGTCTCTGACATAAAAGGTGCAATTAGATATTTTAGGAAAAGTATAGTAAATGGAAATCCTTATGGTATTGATGGAAGTGCTATTTTTATTGGAGGCTACTCTGCTGGTGCTGTTGCTGCAATTCATTCATCCTATATTGACTCCATCTCTGATTTACCTATTTCTATAACATATACAGATTTACTAACGGGACAAACTGTTGACTTTAATCCACAAGATCTTGTAAGTGCAATTGGCGGTAATTTAGAAGGAGATGCTGGTAATTATGGATTTTCATCAGAAGTAAGTGGTGTTGTTAGTTTTGCTGGAGGGATAAATGATATAAACTGGATAGACATTAGTGATGAACCAATAGTAAGTTGCCAAGGAGATGCAGATCAAACAGTTAATTACAACTGTGGCCCAGGATTAAATATTCCAACAGTATTCACTCTATGTGGAGCGGCTGAAATACATCCTAAGGCTAATATTGAAGGATTAACAAATGATTATTTAGTGTTTTCTGGAGAAGGACACGAATGGTGTAGCGCAGGAAATAGCAGTCCATTATTTTTACAAGCACTAGATTTCACTAGTGCTTTCTTATTTCCTTTATTACCTTGTAATAATACCACATCAATTTCAGAAGAAAATACAAGAAATAAACAACTTATTCGCACTACTGATATTCTTGGAAGAAATGCTAACACAATAAACGATGGCCCTTTATTTTACATCTATGATGATGGTAGTGTTGAAAAGAGAATAATCCTAAATTAGTTGGAAAAACACAATAAACTAGGAAAAGAAGGGGAGCTTATTGCGTTTATGGTTTTGCAAAGAGATGGGTTTACAATTCTAGAAACAAATTGGCGTTTTCAAAAAGCTAAAATTGATATTATTGCTAGAAAAGATGGTTTTCTTATTTTTACAGAGGTAAAAACTAGAGGGAGTAAGAAATTTGGAAAACCATCAGACGCTATCGATAAAAAGAAAATAGCACTTTATAAAGATGCTGTTGAAGGCTATTTAGAGCAACACCCAAGTGAAGATGAAATCAGATTTGATGTAGTCAATATTATCATTGGGAAAGATGAAACCCAAATAGAACATATCCCCAATGCTTTTTAAGTATATTTGCAAAAATTTTCAAGATGAGAAGAGAAGGTAAAACTAGAAGAGACTTTAGCGAAAAACCAAATCCTAAAGCAAAATCTTCATTTCGTACTAAGCAGAATGAAAAAAAGACTGTGGATGACGGAAAAATGAGATTGAACAAATTCATTGCTAATGCAGGAATTTGTAGCAGAAGAGAAGCCGATAAATTTATTGAAGCAGGTGTAGTGACGGTTAATGGTGTTGGCGTTACTGAAATGGGATTACGTGTGAGTAAGACTGATGAAATAAAATTCAATGGACAAAGACTTAAGTCAGATCCCCCAAGGTATGTGCTTTTAAACAAGCCTAAAAACTATTCTGGCAGAGTGAATAGCGATTCAAGTACTACCTCAGTAATGCAACTAATAAAACAAGCTTGTAAGGAAAGAGTTTATCCAGTTGACAAACTGAATAAAACAGAAACTGGATTATTACTTTTCACAAACGATACTGACTTAGCAAAAAAACTAGGGGCTTCAAAAAAGAATATCAAAGAAATTTATCAAATCACATTGGATAAAAATTTAAGTCAAGTGCATCTTGAAAACATCCGAGAGGGAGTTTTCATGAATGGAAGAACTATTAACTTAGATTCAATATCCTACATAAACGGAAAAGATAAAAACGAGATTGGTATTGAAAATAGTAATGGAGGAATAAAATTAGTAAAACAGTTATTCGAAAAAATAAACTACAAGATCATAAAATTAGATAGAGTGTTTTTAGGTGGACTAACTAAGAAAGATTTACCAAGAAAACATTATAGACATCTTACTCAAGATGAACTAAATATTTTAAGACGGCTTTAATTTATACCAGAACTGAAAGTCTTTCGTTATTGCTTTGATTATCGTATTTTTATCGACTTAATGAAACAATTAATCAAACGCATTTTCCAAACACTCTTAGGAATTAGTTTATTCTTACTAATTGCAGGATTTGTAATTACCTATTTTTTCAGCGAAAAGGCTGAAAAAACAGTGATTAACAAAATCCAAGATCAAGTGACATCCGAGTTACAGCTTGGAGATGTTGCTTTTAGTTTATATGAGCAATTTCCTTCTGCATCCATAAAAATAGATAATTTACTTGCTTTTGAAAAAGAAGGATTTGATAATGACACACTCTTTTATGCAAAAACCACTTATATTGAACTTAGTATCATTGATATTATACTAGCAACAGTTGATATAAAAAGAGTAGTGGTTGATTATGGAAAAATTAATATAAAATATGATAGTGATAATAATCCTAACTTCGCTATTTTTAAAACTAATGAAGAAAGTAAAAATAAATTAACACT
>Ga0075441_10000575_pt1 | contig 18667 bp, 7 predicted proteins | sample CoawatmetaG00DNA_FD_71582 | JGI IMG/M metagenome (GOLD analysis project Ga0075441, IMG submission 71582) | Marine microbial communities from the West Antarctic Peninsula - Coastal water metaG002-DNA | ecosystem: Environmental > Aquatic > Marine > Coastal | place: Atlantic Ocean: West Antarctic...
TAATTGGTCAGATCCTTCCAACTCTGCAATTAATGTTAGAACTCTTCTCAGGAATGTTCGTGATCTATATCTCTCTAAATCAACTGATGATGCAATTAATTTTTTCTTTCGTAGTTTGTTTGCTCCAGTTGGTACAGATGCATATAAAGTTAAAATAGATTATCCAAAAGAAAGACTGCTAAGATTATCAGATGGCTTGTGGCAACCGGGAGCATCTAGTGGAACACCCGATGCTCCTATTGGTGGAGCATCATTAGGTAGACCGGAGAAGGACTGATGTTATATTCAAGCGATGATGTTGGTGATAACCCTTATGAAAATCTAACAATGTTTGATCTTGCTGCGCAGGATTCGTTGGGTTGGTATTGGCCCGGCAGACATGATTATTATCTTTATGATTCTCCGCCAAGAGTTCAAGACACGCCGTGTGAAAATTATTGCGACCCCCTGAAACGAAACCCAAACTTCATGAAACCAATGAGTTCGTTTTCTATTCCTGACCCCACTCAAACGGGGCAAGGATTACACCCACACGTTTACTATGAGCCAGATGAGTGGGAAGGAACTCCTGAGTTAGATCTTTACGCAGATGAATTAATTCCTAATCTATCTTGTGTTAATCAAATTTCTAGAAAAAGACATACTCTTCCAAACGGCTGCATGACTGAGGTCGATGGAGGGAGCAACCACCTATGCCAAAATTCACCAAGACGCGTTTTAATAAGTCCAAATGTTGCAATTTCGTGTGGTCATTATGGTGTTGCCCCGATGTCGCCAGAGAATTGTGCGGGTAAGACGGCAGGAATTTGTAACACAGTAGACTATCGCATAACAGATCCCGTCACCGGTGCAGTATTTATGCAAAGAGGAGTTATACGAGAATACTATGGAATGGGTTCCTACGCCGAAACCCTCACCGCGTGTGGAAGCGGCCCGTGTTGGGAATCTTTAGGGTTTGGCAATCAAGCAACTTTATCTTTTGTGGAATGGACAGACGTATATGGTCCTGTTAATTACGAAGAATTCGGCGGGGACTGTGTAGACGATGAGGGCAATACGGGAGTTTGTTATGTAAGTTACAACAAGTTGAGAGATGATCCAACGGGCGAAGGTGGAGAATGCACGCTCACAATAGGAACATGTACTTATTGTCCCGGTTCATGTATAGGCCAACCTCCCACTAATTTAGTAACGGTACTCGACATTCCTTTCTCAGAATGTAACGCCGACTTAGGAGGCGACTATACTAATGGGGTTGCGTTTGAATGGACTGCAAATGTTTTGGGGGGAGAAACACCAACTAGTTGTGCGGCACAACAATACTTTGACTATTTTACATCATACGGAAATCCCAATTACCTACTTTGCGACGGACAACCATGCGAATTCAAACTTCACGATATACATGTCATTAGAGATTTTAGTGGTGGAAACACTGAAGGCGATCCAGTGAATTTTGATATAGTAGATGAATTTAAATTTCCTCTATTTTTACCACAAATCGCTTTTGGTATAGATCCTCTTACAGAGGTATTAGAAACATATCCTGTATTTCTAGTGGATCAAGACTTACGAGTTCCTGTAATGGTGGCATCAATCCCTGCTAACGATAGTGGTAGTTATACATCCCAACAGGTGGGTTTTCGCCAGGCATATGAAAACCAAGATCCTCTAGTTCTTACTGACGTTGCGGATAATTTATTGGATTTGGGAATGGGAGCAACCTTTGATTTCAGCACCAATCGCTTCGGCGGCGATTCCAGTAGTCCATATTTTATACAACCATCCGACACCAACAACCACCCAATTTATATGGGATTTTTTAGCGGAGGGGAAAATTTCGCAAACCAATTACATTACACATATGAATTTTTAAGTGGCTATACAAGAACACTCCTTGCTGATGGTAGTGAAAAATCTTATCATGACGATGTTTACGGTGACGATGGAATATATGGCCGCATATTAACTAGGGAATATTTTTCTACCCCCGATTGTGACTGGGACCGTTATCCGCCGTGTGGGTATGATCTCATTGTAAACGGAGAATATGCAGATTCGTTTATAGATGTTGATGAGCATATTGATCTGGGTATAAGTCGGTTAGTATCTGTAAACAATATTGATGAAAACACAACACTTATATACACTGCCCCTAAACCAGAAGTTGGTGGTGATTCAGTCATTTATAAAATAACTCATGAAGATCCATCTCAACCAATAACAACAACAAATATATTTACTCAGCCACATCTTACCGATGTTATTGACCACACATTTTCCGAAGTTCGCCTTGATGGAATAAAACCCGCAACACCGCAGAACATTGGAAACTATGTTTTCGTGGGATCAGCAGCAGCGAATGTCTTAGAGCATGGCGATTATGGAAACATCGTGACCAGCGATTCTGGTAAAGTTGTTATATTAAATGCCGAAACTTTATCAGTGCCACTTGATATACCATTGATAGAAGTTCCAAAGGGAATAACCGGAGAAGAAATCAACAACGAATTCTTTGGTGGTGAGTTGTCGTCAAACAGTAATGAATTGTTTGTGTCTAGATCTACTCATAGGGCAGAACATGTTACAGATGTAGCACCAAAGGTGTATGTCTATGAGCCCATTGAAAATGAAGATGGCGTTTTAACAACGGTTACTCTCAGGCAAACAATCACTCAAGACAGTCATACCCAAAATGATAGATTTGGCTATACGATAGACGCTACAGATGACTGGCTAGTAATAGGCGCGCCAGGAAGAGAGCAGTATTTTGACCATCCTGATAGTGCCTTTAAGTATGCGGTTCCCGGAAAGGTTTACATATACAAGAAGAATTTAGATACCAATCAATGGGATCTGAATACAACAATAGATTCTGCCAATCAGATACACAACGAAACACTAGACGGTGATGCATATTTTGGCTTCTCTGTTTCGATAAGCGACAGTTATGTTGCTATTGGGTGTCCACAGGATAAAGAACTTGTAGATGGTGTGAATGAATATAAATTTGGTTCGGTATTCATATATTCTCTTAATGCTGCTGCTGATTCTTGGAACTACAACCAAAAGATAGATTTTGCAGATTTAGTTGTTGGGGGTGTAGATATCGGTTCTAGTGTACCAGGTGCTGTGCCAGCCAGATTGGGTTATAAAGTAGATTTATCAAATAATGCATTACTGATTTCTGCACCAGACATGCGTTCGGGACAAGTTGGACTGGCCACCGATGCTGGTGTTGCAATACTATTTTCAATAGATGAGGATACATTTATTGTTAAAGATTTGTTTGATGGACTATCGTTTAATTCGGAGGGGCTTGGAGATTTTATATCTCTGTACGAAAAGACAAATGTAAATGATAATACTCAAACCACAAAGAGAGTTGTTACTTTAGCCAAGACTAAAAGGTTTTCAGAATATGACCACGAAACTGTTTACATTCTAAAAACAACAGACGAAACAGATGTCAATGAAAATCCAGGTGACGAAGGTGACCAAGACGGTGATTATGAGGGATACGGTGGTTCGCCAGACGATAGAGTTTTAAGTGGTCGGGCTATAATTCAAGATAGTAAAATTTGGCAAGATTATTCTTATCTTCTTGATGTGGCATCCCCCGGTTCAACGGGAACAACTGGTGGTGGTCCAACTGTAATATTGGTTGATGAATATCAGAAGCCATTACTTGACTTCATGCATCCTTTAGGACTACAGTTCTTTGGTGGTGCAAGGTTAGATGATGTGGTGGGTGGTGTTATACCGGATGAAGAATTCCAGTCATTAGAAACCGGTGTCATAGGTCACTACACCTCCTATACATTTAATACCATTCAAAATTTGAGGTACAATGAGAATTTAGCAGATCTATATCCAGAAGGATATAACCCACAAGCAACTGGAGCGGGCAGTAACGGAAATACCTTTGCTTTACCGCCAGAAAATTCTCCGGGTGGAACAACCCATACCAACAGGGGATTCCCCTATGGCAGATCTGGAGCATCCTTTGCTCAGGGTGATGGTTACACTTCTGCTGACATACTTGGTTATCCCTATTGGATGATATTCAACCATCCAAATATATGGTTGGAGGGAGTTTCTGGACCCAGTGGATCACCAGAAGATAGTTCTTATGCAACAGCAGGCGCAGCATCATTTGGCAATCTTGTTATTGAAGAGGTTGTAAGAATGAACATAGATATAGTAAAGATTGCTGCAAATGCCCCCGGAGCATTATTGCAATCACCAAACATAGGTAATCCAGCAGGACAAACAGGAAACACACTTCTGTATGGATTATTAGACGGTCCAACCGGAGGCGTTCAATACTAGAGGAAACTTAAATGGCTAGATCATATAAATCATTTAGAAAAAATAACGTAGACTTACTGATGGATGGAATGGCGGCAGGTGGCATGGGTGGTTTTGGTCCAGGTGGACTGTCCAGAAGTCAGCGTTCTAATAGCGCGCAATTTTTCTTTATGGGCTATTCTCCAGACACATATCAATCGAACTCTATCGAAGCAGAAAGAAATGCAAAGGCTTGTTCTTCGTATGCCCGAAAGGTCATGCCTACTGAAGTTGCAAAGGTAATAAAGAGATATGACTGGACTACTGATACTTACTATGATAGGTATAAATCAGATATAGACCTGAGAGATTTAAAGTATTATGTTAAAAACTCACAAGACAATGTTTATGTTTGTCTTGAGAATGCTAACTTAGGAGCAAGTGGTGGTGTCCAATCCATTATCGAACCAACCGGAAGACCTTCTGTTCCTTTTAAAACAACCGATGGTTATACGTGGAAATATATTTATAGCATTGATAGAGAATTAAAAGATTTCCTAAAGACTGTCAATAGTGTTGATTATATGCCAGTAAAAGTTATTAGTCGCAGAGATGCTCGTAGGGCTAATACTGGAACCACCAACAGAGCGCAATATAATGTGGAAAGAAGACTTGGTGGAAAAATAGAAAGTGCAACTATAGATCTTAGTGAGACAATAGGGTTCTCTACAAATAGTCCGACACTAACAGTAGTCGGTGATGGTGATAAACAAGCGACAGTAACATTATCAGTAAACAGTAATGTAGTTAATGGTATATCTGTTACAACTCCCGGTAGTGGTTATGATTATGCCACTGTTAGATTGAATGATACACCAACAACACATACCGTGAGCGAAGTCGAAGCAAAAATTAAAATACACATATCACCAGAAAACAACGGCCCTTCAGTTCCGGCAGAGAGTTATTTTAATATTGAAAGAATGATGTATAACATACGGGTAGATACTTCTGATTTGTCTTTGGCTGTTAGGCAGAAAGTATTCAATTTTTATGGCATTGCGAAAGATTATACTCTAAACAAACCGGGTGTCGATATTCTTGCTGGTAATGAATTGCTAAATGATATAAAAAAGAATTATCGAATATCTCAAGAGATGAGGTTAAAAGGTGCGACGGGTGCCGGAGTGGGAACGGGAGTAACATTTGATTATAGCACTACTCCAACATTTAGTGTTGGTGATGGTATCACGGATGTCCGTGACGTAAACCACCAGTCTCTAGTAACATTCTTCGGAAGACCCAAGGGTTATACAGGAGTCAATGAAGCACTCATAGAGATAGTCAGAGAAACAGGAACAGGCGGGAACGGCACTGGTGGTCAATTCTTAAACACCTGGGCAGTTTACAAAGGCTTCGGTGTTACCAGTGGATCCAAATATTATAACGTCCAGAGTAGTTTTGGCACCGCTGATATAAAGAGAGGATCAGGGGATGTGTTATACATAAACTACCTGGACTCTAATCTAACAATGGCAAATGAATTAGTAAGTAACTTTGTTTTCTTGCAGGAAGTATGAGATAATAAATGGCTAAAGAACCGAGATCTTATTTTTCAATAAAAGAACGAAACGAACCAAGTTTAGACACCTGGTTACCCAGCACGAACTTCCTTCAAGTGGGGTTTCGTCCTGGTTATAGTCTTCAGGCAAGAGAACTAATAGAGATACAGTCTATACTTCAGCATCAGATTAGTACCTTTGCTCAAGAAATAGGTTATGTTCATGGCTCTTTAGCAAAAATATGTGAGAGCGATCCTAAATTGTCATCTCCGGTTACTGATGCTGGTGGTACTCAATACACAGCAATAGTTTCTATGAACCCCGGCTATTTCTTCATGAAGGACAGTGATAGGTTGGGTCATTTTGTTCGTTATAACCATTCATATTCAGATGGCACATCAATTCAGCACAGTTTGTCTTGGTCGGTTGCTCCCGAATCACCAGACAACCAAACTGAAGTTGTGTTTATAGGTCTAGAGTATGAAGAGCAAACTGTTACACCAGAAGATGATCCGGGTCTATACGACAACGCAGCAGGTTTCCCAAACGAAAATGCTCCGGGCGCAGTTAGATATCATGTGGATGTGAAGCCAGAATTGGTTGTTAAGAATGTAATAGTCAATGTGGGTGCTGGTGATGGAAATTATAATCAAGTTATTAATAATGCTGTTATAAACGATCATGATGGAAACTTCTCAGCGTCAAACTTTGTACCACTTTTCTATTGGTCATATCCCGAGCAAGGTGTTATAAGAATTTTACACACAAACAAAGCAGAGTATGAAGTTGTGTATGAGGAAGATGGGGAAACAGTAGAACAACTAAATGGTGCTGATGTTTACGCCAAGGTTTATAATCCATCCAACATATCTCTACGAAACAGTGACGGCGATCCTTATGAGTACTGTACATGAGCAACCCAAGATTAGATTTACTAGGAACTAAGACGGCATATGTGCCAACTTTAGAAGACGCTTCCAAAAGTTTCTTCAGTAAATATAATCCTGAAAATGATACATTCGTTGCAGAGCAAAATAATCTTGCAGTTGGATTTAGACCTTCTTGGGTTTTGCAGGCTAGGGAGTTAACAGAACTCCAGACAATATTAAAAAACCAATTGCGACTTATTATAGAGGGCGACGAAGTTGTTTTGTCAAAGCCCGAAGATATTGCAGATGGTGGTGGTCTTAGAAAGGGTTGGTTTAATAAAGATAAACTTACCGTATCATACGAAACTACTGATGATCCAACAACTCTTCCAATAGAGGCTGTAGATAAATACAATGAAATTTATGGTACAGTTCAGTATAAGGGCCAAAGTGATTCTACCCCCAATTCAGCGCAACTTCCAGAAGGAACACACGTTGGTCATTGGCTAAAAGATGGCAATATGCCAGAGGATAACAACCACGATAAAATTCATTTTGTAAACTTTAGGGATTTCAAAAGAATTACCTTTGGTCCGGGTGAAATTTATTCCCATCCCCAAGACGGTCTGCAATCCTACTTTTTAACAAATGATGAAACTCGTCATATAGATCTATGCGGCTGGGTGGGTTCTGATGAATGGTATGCTGCTAAGGATAGAATATATGATGAAGATGGACAAGAAGGTGCGCCGGATAGTGCTTACACGAATTACCCACCAAACGAATATAATGCAAATGGATCTGGAGCAACTGCAAATATTCCTCTCGAATGGAGTGTCGATAATCATGAATCCCCAAGAGAATTGTTGGGTGTGCAACCAGATGTGACATATATTTTTGGATTATCTTTTCATGAATCTGTTGTGAAGCCGGGTGGCACTGCAAGTAACGACAGATACCTTCTTGATAACGCAGCCGGTTACAACAACCACGAAGCACCCGGTGCGTATAGAGTTAAATTTGTTGTGGATTCTATGGATTACATTCCTGTATTCACGGGAAGCCTTTGTCCGTATGCAGTGCAGTTTTGCAAAACTTTAGTAAATTTTCCGTGGGATGACGAAGTTTGCCCGGTGGGAGTTCCTGATTTTGATGGTAATGGAGTTGACCATGTTGGCTTCGGGTGGTCAGATTTTTGGTCCTTTCTTGTGCCCTACGTGGATAATCAAACAACTTCTTTTCCATCCGATCATGACCTTTACCCAGATCGACCTTGGAAAGAAGTAGCAGCAGAAAAATTAATTCAGGCGTTAGGGATATTGGGTTACGAAATAAAACCAGGCGATGAAACCCTTCCTGATTTTGACAAGAGAATAGTCCTATACAAATATCCAACAGTTGAAGAATATTTTAATATTTTCAATAAGTATGGTATTCGTAAGACTTTTGTAGATACAGAAAACCAACTAGACGATAGAGAAAAAAACAGATTAAAGTTAAATCATAACTCTGTTGTATGGGACTACAGATTAATAGATCCAGAATATCTTAGCGGTCCTGATTATGTGCCACAAGGCGGTATTATAGGTAATGGTCTTATGGACCTCTATATGAAAAGCGCATATCACAACAACCTACTTGGGTTTGCGTTTGGTATTAATTACGCTCAGTATTACGTGCCATTTGGGGGCGATCTTGGCGACTTTGTGTTTTACCAAAACCACGAATTAGATCCAATGTTTATTCCATATGTGCCCACCTTAAAAATTGGCTATCGGGGTGCCCCACAGGCCACTGATCCAGAACCTTATTTTATAGAACGACTTACTCAAACAGTTGCACAAATAAAATCATTAGCAAGTGATGCGTTAACAACTTCAACCAATCAGAATTTCATTCCTATATTGCATGTCACTAATAATATATTTGGCGAAATTGGTGGAAGCGATGGTGTGGGCCTAGGATTCGGCAAGATTTTTGATCCAAGAGAATTAAGATTCATCATGTCACCTTCCCCTAGATGGGACTGGTATGTGGCCGATACAGATGGGGATGGTGTGGAAAATGACGGTGCTATCGCTCCCAGAACATACTATTCCTATCATGGGGTTACATTACCCCTCGGTAATACAGAAAGTATATCTTCTACTTACTTCACGAAAGATGGACCTTATACTTGGACACAATAAAATTCGTTATAAATAAACATATAGCGAGATATCAAAGGACACTCGATTAATGCCAGTAAATAATAATAATTTTGAAATACAGAATGTTGAACTTGCTGATACATTTGAATTTTGGCGAACAAAAACAAATGATGATATCATTGCAAAGTTAAACTATCTAAAACTTTATGATCTTGGTATCAGTTCGGCAACTGGTGGTGGTATTACGGCAAATGTTGCTACCTCTTTGGGTAAACTGAATATTGCATTAAACGATGTGATACAGAAGGGTGTTACATTCACCGAGGATGTTGGTTTCTGTGGTGGAGTTCTTATAAGTTCAGATATTCTAAATCTTAACCGCGATGATGAAGGTTCCGTGTTAATGGGATCTACTTGTGGTATTGTTCTTGGTCCCTCTACTGGTGGATATACGGCAGATGGTGGTTGGTTAGAAGCAGGTCAATCATTCTCTATTAATGGATTTACTGGTCCTTACTGGCTCAACAATAGTGGCTATTGGTTTACAGAACAAGATCTAAGATTTGATAGACAAGAAGGAACCAAAATTCAGTTTGGTTCAACGGGTACAAATAACCATTTAGTATTTTGTGGTCCGGGTCAGGGTTACACAACAGACCCCGGCATAACTGCCCAAACCACTGAGAGTCGTGGACTTAACGCCAACACAATACGAATTTATAACATGGCAGAGCGTGGAACCAATGATCTAGGGGGTGCTGGAGGAGGAAGGTACAACGGCACCAACAGAAATCAAGTTGCAGAAATTCTAGATGACGGCACAATTCACTTTACCAGTGGTGTAAATAAGAAACGAATCGAACAGTCAAGTCACGGTCTTACTTTTGGTCATGTTGTTCGATTTGATGGTACTAATTATCTGAAGTCATTTGCAGGTGCTACTGCTGGAGATGGAACTACATACGAGTCTTATTTTTCAGAAAGTGTTGGTATTGTAAGCGATGTTTTGGGTGCAACCGGAGGCGGTAACACTTTCGACATTACATTCAGCGGTGAGGTCAGAGGAGACTTCTCAGACGTAATAGTAGGTTCTTCAGAATTAACACCTGGCTGCATATACTACTTATCAACAACTGGTGAGGGTATGATTACAAACACTCAGCCTTCTGGAACAGGACTAACTTATGATAAGGTAGTTTCTAAGCCAGTCTTGTATGCTTTGGGTGCTACTTCTGGTTTAATGCTTACATACAGGGGACAGGAAATTACTCCAGACAGTGCGACAATTGCTTACTACGGAGCAGTAGGCGGCGCATTGGGAACAGCAGATATTTACCATACATCAAGAATATCGATTACAAACGATCATGGATTTACATCGGGTGATGTGGTTGCATACCACAGCCAATTCACCGGTGCCGCCGGTCTAGTCGCCGCTGGTTATACACTCGCAAGCAGATTAAACAATCTGGACGATGATGATAAGGCAGTTGATACGGCTAGGTCAGTAGTAGGTATTGTTGGTGTAGAAAATACTTCTGCAAATACCGTCACAGTTATTAGTTCTGGTCTAATTACGGGTAATGATAATATTAGTTTTGCTGGTATGAATACAGGACATCATGTTTTGGGAACTACCTATGGTGGTCTAAGCGCAGACAATACTCACTTTGATGATCCAGGTGGTTGGTATAAACCAATTTGCACTATCTTGGATGCCAATAATGCAGTGGTCCATGTTGGAGGAGTTCAACCAGTTAGAGCAACTGAATATGCTGGTGGTGGAGCCGCTGGAGAAAACAGAAATTATGCTGGCTCAAATCTACCAACCAAAACCCTAATCAATGGTAGTTTCTACTATTGGAGAAGAGGTATAGGTACAGATTCTGTTTCCGCGTATGGTCCAACCGGTGATACTTACTTTGCCGATAGATGGAAGAGAACATCTGGTTTCTCTGCAACCGCATATGCTGCGTCCACCGGCCGTGGCGCAACCCATGACTTCACAATTCAGAGACAAACATTTGACGAGGTGCAAGACGATGTTCCCGGTTCGCCAAAATACTATGCAGAAGTAAAGGGAACTTATGCGACTGGTGGTATTGGTTCAACTCTCGGATACTTCCATCGAGTGGAACAGCGAATGGAAGGTTCAAACACTCTTGATGAAAGATTAATGACTCTATCACTTTATTATAAGACGAAAGATGTACCCGGAGGAACGGTTGGTGTATCATTCTTGAAGAGTGTAGATGGTGTTTCTGAAACCAAGACAGATATTGGTGAATTTAGACCAACATCGAGAAGCACATGGAAGCGATATAGTACAACATTCGTTACACCAGCAGGTCTAGCATCTACGAACGACAACTCATATAATGCAGTTGCACTATACACTGTAGACATGTCCAGATTCGGTGCGGGTAATACAGGATTCCCCGGAACCCTTCAACTTGCTCAGGTGAAATTGGAAGAAGGAAATGGCACCATGTCATATCCAGAAGTTGATCCACAAGAAGAATTGAGAAGATGCGAAAGATATTATCATAACAGTTATCCAGTAGACAAATATCCGGGTAATAGTACTATGATTAATACACAAAACACAAAATCAAATGCAATTCAGTTTATGGTTCCACAGAATGGTAGACATGTGCATAAGTTCTCAGAATCAATGAGAATAACACCAACATCTCTTGCGATATGGTCGCCCACTGGGTTAACAGGTAACGCATTCAATGTGACAGCAAAAAGAGACTTGACGAAGACAGCAGGAACAAGTGGACTGTTGGGAGGTAGAAGAGCATCCATAAATGCCAATCCAGCACTCATAACTGCCGATGTGCCAACGGCAGCAGACATACATATTGTTGCTGGTTTTGCGGCTTTGGATATAATAGCATTCCACTATGAAGCAGACAGTGAACTTTAGGAGATAAGAAATGTCTTGCGAAAACAACAGTATTATTCAATCTAAAATTAACGTAATTGGCTCTGTAAGTGGGTCACAATTAACGCTAGATTTTGAACAAGCATCACACGGCTTCCGAGTAGGGGACGTTGTAAGGTATGATGACTCCTATGGTGGGTTTACTTTAGCACAAGCAGATACGGCAGAAAACGCTGAAGTAACTGGTGTGGTCCGAGAGTTGCATGGCGATAGTAAAGTATTCATGGTACTGGAAGGTATCGTACCCATCAATGGGTTTACTTTTGCCAGAGATCCAAATGCTACATTAGGTACATGGAGTGGTTATACAGCAAGTACATATTTCTTAAGTGGTACTACTGCTGGGTTACTCGACTCAATTCCCCCAGCAGAAAACGGTTCTGTTATAAAACCAACTATGATAAACATGGGTAGTATTGGTAGACAACAGTATGGTATAGTAAAGAACTTTGTTGGTAATCAAATAGGTGGTAACGCAAGTGCCAGTGTTCATGGCATATCGCCAGTGGGTTCTATTGTTCCCTATGTTGGTTATAGTACAAATGTTCCTTCTGGATTTACATTCTGCAAAGGTGGTTTTGTAAGTCCAAGTGTATTTACCACATATAACAACCATATCGGCGGTAAGTTTGGTTATAAAATGCGAGTTGGAATTACCGGGGATCAAACCGTAGGTGATGATGGTTATAACCCAACAGATAAGTTTGTAACAAAATTATATGATTCTTTAATTACAGGCGAGGGTGCTACTCTTGCTAATAATACTAACGTAAGAAGACCAAGGTTTAGACAGGAATTTCCTGGTACCAGACCAACATGGGAAGCCAGAGATAAGACGGGTGTTAATGATGTATTCGTAATTCAAGGTGATATTGTTGAGGTGTCCGCGCCTTTCGTCACAGGTACGTTAAACACTTCTCATGGTCCATACTATATTGATGTTGAGGTTACTCCTGATAATCAAGTTGATCTTCCTAGACTTTTATGGGCAGAAAAATATGGTAATGAAGCATATAACATTGGTGCTGATGGTGCGCAATACGGTAGAGTCTTAAATGATGATACTGGTTTATACCCAACAATAAGATCTTCCTTTATGGCTAACTATGCTATGGAAGAGGCTATTGATATTAGTGATGATTCTGGTGATGCTTTTGGTTTTGGTCATGGAAAACGAACAAAGGTATTCAGGCAAGATAACACAGGAAGTCATGGTTATATTGGTGGCCAAGACGGACTTGATTCTATGCATCAGGTTGATGAAAGTCATTACAATAGTTATACACAAGAAAAAACAATATACTCTAATGATGAATTGTATGGGGACGGAAGTAAAACAAGCAGTCCTAGAAAAATTAATGCTGGTGTGATCGGGAGTCTGGAAAATACGACTGGTGACGATCATATTCCAAATCATATATTCGCAGGCGGAAACTTCGCTGCTGGAACCATCGAAAATGTTCCAAACTATGACGGACCACGGCCGCATAACGAAAGAGAAATTGTTTCATATATCTCAGAAACCATAGGCGCACCTCTTCCATTCAACAAGGGTGGTGTAGATGGAACCGCTACTGAAGATTATAATATCGGTGTCAGGACATACATTGTTCTAGGAGGTGCCGATGGCGTAAACTATGAAGACTTTGGTAAGAGGATTGGTGGTATACACAAAGGTAATGTTGCGGACGGTGGCACTGAATATATTTCAGATAAGGGGTTTGGGATTTACAATCCCGCAGATGGCTCAACCGATACGTATGAAGTTTTCCTTCTTAACACAAGCAACGGTACTGGCATAGGAAATGAAATCGACATTATCACTCTGGAAGGAATTGGTGTTCCAGATTTAAGAGATCGATATCTTAAGGGACCGGTTGAACCAGATGATGTATTTGGAAGTAATGCTCATCTACAAGACACACCCGAAGAAGATGCATACGCCATTATGAAAGACTATGACGGTGGAGTTGGACAAAGAGGTGGAGCAAATAGAACCCACTCACAGAAACTTCTATCGGTTTCTCATGCATCATCCCCATCAACAGATTCTATGATGGAACACAGAAGACATCTTGAATTGCTAGGTGTTAAAGGATATGGTGTTTGTAGTGGAACAAATAATCTTATGGAGATGTGGGCACCTACAAATTTCTGTTGGGCTGAGGACGGCAACTCGCCCGCGATAAATGCATGGGCTGGTTTATACAGACACAATGAACATTATCATATTCATAACCAACAAGACACCTCTGGAAGTTTAATAGGAGTTGATGGATCTTTAAATGGTCAGGGGGTATACGAGCAATCGCTGGGTTACGGCAGAATAGTTGGAGATGATGGTTTATACAATGTTGCTGGCATGTACAAATGGACTGATGCGTTTGGAATGCTTCCTTGGAACAGGGACAGATACCATAGAGTAGATACTCCGGGTATTGTTACCGACACCGTATTTACTCCTCGCCACTTGCGAAAAGAAGACGGAACAATTTCTCCAGACGATGGAGTATTCCTCAAAGATGATTTTAGCAACCACAAAGATTATCAAGTAATACAGAGAGATGGAGGCGGTTCTGGAACTCTGTTTGGTTATGCAGGTTATGGTTACAACCCAGTAATGGGAATAGATCCAGAATTTGTCAAAAAATATAACGACCTTATGTCAGGCGACGAGGACGGTGGATTTGGTGATCCTCTTCCTGGCGACGAATCAAATATGGGAACATTCTTTGGAGATGATTATGAAACATATGCATATATCACGAACCAACCAAAATACTTCTCAGTAAACTGGCTCATTCGTATTGAGGACGACACATCCGTTGCACTGGTTGATGATACAACATTCAGGAAGTTGAATGCTGATGGTATCAACGATGATGGAAGTTTACTTTCTGCTCAGGGGTTATCTCCTCTAACACTCACCAATTTACCAACAAGCGATCCAGAAGTTCTTGGTGCAGTCTGGAATGATAGTACTACACTCAAAGTTTCAGCAGGACCATAATAAATGGTAGTATACAGTTCCCATCAATTTCCATTAGGGGACCAAGGTTTAACCGGACCCGTTGGACCAACCGGGGAAACTGGATATCCCGCTGCAACTGGACCCACTGGATCAACCGGTTCAACAGGTCCAACCGGTTCTTCAATTACTGGAGATACGGGTTCTGCTAGTAGTCCATATGGTGTAACTCTTATTGCAGTAAGTGGTGTTACACATATCTTCACTAGGTTTACTTCGGGTGTTACTTTTGACGGTGGTACTTTTCATGGTCCAACCGGTGTTTCGTACATAGAAGTTACAAACGCATACACTGTAGGTATAACTGGTTTTAGTTTAGCAGTTGGTTCAACTACAGGAACACCAACAGGCGTAGACCCAGCAAGTGACGCATTTAAGATAAGAACATTCAAGGCATTTGGTGATGTTTCAATTGATGAATCGGCTGATGGTAATGAATTAGAAATTTCATTCAACACCTATGATGGATTTCTAGCAACCGGTGGCGTAACGGGTGAGTTGTGTGTGTATTCAGCAACCAATGAGTTGGGTGGTGCAACTGGGACAAAATATGATCCAGACACACAAACTGTTGGTGCAAAAATAAGATCTTACCACGAAGTTGCATATTCATTAGGAACAGCAGACATGACTGGTGGTGTAGATGAAGACACCATGATTTATTGTTTCGATACAAGTCCAGGAACTAGATTGTCACATTCTTCTTTAGGAAAAACTGGTATATCAGAAAGAAGTTGGGGAAATGTTTGGGTAATGGATCCCGACAAAATCAAGACAACTATAAAGGGATCTGGGTTAGCAGATGAAGAAAAACCGTTTGTTAGATTTGTAGATAATTCTGCTACTGGATCAGTTGGTCCTAGTTTTGATGAGAAATTTGGAAAGAATAGTTCTCTTGGATTTACTATGAAAATCATTGGTGCAGAGTCAAAGGAAGATAGAAGCCTGCAAGGATTTTCTAGTTCAAATGAAATCTGGCCAAACAATTGGATTTTCCCATTCGGTATCAAACCTCATATAACTAGTAATGAAGACTATTTTCATTTTGTGTGCAATGGAAAACAAAACGACGATGGTGAATTAATTTGGTATGGAATAAACGTCGAAACGCCCACAAATTCAGGTACTTCTCCATTCTAGTTAAATGAGGTTTACATGGCATATTATTCAGTTCATTCAGCATACGGACCAACGGGAGATCCTGGACCATCTGGTCCAAAGGGATTAACTGGTCCAACTGGTGAAACTGGACCTGCTGGTGCTACACACGAATCTGGTCTTACTGGTTTGGGTGTTCTTTCTATCGAAGGAACCGGCGATGCATTAAGCGATGGCGGTCATACCCTATCAGTAACAATTTCAGCACAAACTCATACGGGACTTGCTGAAGCAGGCTTTTCTTTTGGTAATGTTGGACAGTCAGTACCAGCAGGTACTTCTGGCACAGTTCAATATAGAGATATAGGTGGTGGTGTTTCTATAGTAAAGGGTGCTACTTATGACAGCATCAGTTTTAAATCCATAACATTTTCAAATGACTTTGTTGTAACAGTACACGATAAAGATATAGGAATCAGCGCAGAACTTTCTGGGGGGACATCCTCTGTTGTTGCTGGATCTCCTGGCGAACTATTGTTTATTCGAGGAGTTCAAGACGGAACAACAGGTGGGACTACTTTTGCAAGAGGCGCGACGTTTACTTTTTATGACATATCAGGCGCAACAGGTTATTCTTATGACAGTCAATCTTTATCTGCAACCCTAAAGAATATTAAAAATACTGTTAGGGGAAACAACAGATTTATTGATGTGGATGCAATTTCATATCCAACAGAATTTAATGTTGATAACGCTAATATGTTTTATATTGATACAACCAGATCGATTGGAAACAATAAAATAACATCATTGAGTGCCGGTTTCTCAGCAAACAACGAACTCTCTTCACAGACATCTGGCGAGGGAGATTATGGTAATGCTTTTTATGCAACCTTTGTGGTTGATACCACAAACGAATTATTAAATGTTCCAACCGATACGATGGGCGACGAAATTGGCATAACCTTTGATGTTCCTTCTGGATTTACTGGCGGTTGGACAAGCGGGACGCAATTTAATCGTGGAACAATGCATACTGTAAACTGTATGAGTGTTGACTCTGGGGGAAATTGGTTCTGCTTCGAACCAAACCATTCATTCGAAACAAATTATTTTGACGATCACGCTAACGGTTCATGTTGTTACCAGATATTAGAAAGTACAACAACAATTATACCAGGAGGGATCGATGGAGATTTAACAGGCGTAGAGGCAGAAACAGAAACAACTTATGAACTTGTTTCCTATTGCAGAGATTATGGAACTAGGGCTAGTTGTGATGCTTTAGGTGGTGTCTTCTCAGCAGAGACAACATGTGATGAAAGAGTATGTGGAACAGAAGACCTGGGTGCGTGTTGCACTAACGATATATGCATTGATACTTTAAAAGGTGAATGCGAAAGGTTTGGAGGAGTTTGGGCTCCTGGATCTAATTGTGAGCAAGTTTTGTGTACTCCTGTTTGTGGTTCCATAGATCCAATTGGTGCTTGTTGCACAAATATTGGAACGTGTATAGATGGTGTTTATGAAGATTTTTGTGATTCTATAAGTGGCTATTATTCGGGTGATGGAACTTCATGTGAAAATATAGACTGTTGTGAATTCACGGCAAACGGTGCGTGTTGTGTTGGCTCATCTTGCTATGAAATAACCGCTCCTAATTGTCAAGCCATGAGTGGTATATACTACGGCGTTGGTACTCAGTGCAGCGGAAGTCCCCTTGACGATGATGTTAAATGTTGTGAAGATGTTCCAAATGAACCCGTAGGTTCTTGTTGTTGTGATACTACATGTGCAGACAATGTGCTGATTTCCGATTGTTTGGTACAAGGTGGAAACTGCTCATTCAGCCCAGACAAAACATGTGAAGAACGAGGATGGAATGATGGTGATGACTGCGGGGGTGAAGGCGGTGTACCATTATGCCCATGTCCCGAAGGTGGTGATGTACCCCGCTGGGGAATAGTTGCGATTGATGCAACCCCTGCATCTGGACCACTATTACCACCGTCATCTTCAATAATGTGGTTGGGTAATGGTTACTTAACCAGAAACAATGGTTTCCAAAGCACATATGGAATTGTTGACTGTTCGACGAATTATTACTGTCCCGACGACCTTGTTTGTAGCAGTTGGCCATGCCCTATTGAGACTATGTGTTCTGATTGTTACTGTGATACAAATAACGATGGGTCGATGGATATTTTCCCAAACCCTTATTATTGTGGTTCTTTTGCAACTGATGAGAAGACACCTCTATGGTTAGCACATTCACTATGGGACTCGACAGGTTATCCTTGGTACGTTCCATCTAAAGATGAATTGGCATTTCTTACCGGACAAAGAAAATTATGGGGAAGAGGATTCCCTGACTTATTCGGATTCGATGAAACAGATGAAAGCACGGTTGTTGCTCTATCATCTAGTTTCTGGAGAAATCCAAATCAACCAGACGATGTTCCTGCTAATATGGTGTATTGGTTTGCAGAAACTCTTGCCGGTAATAACTGGGGAGAGGTGATAAGTGTTTCAAGCGAAAACTATGATCCAATTAATCCACCATATACAAATATCAGAAACATATTATACAGAAGAATATTTATAGGTCTTTCTGATTGGGAACAGAATGTTTTTGTTGGTACAGTTGGCACCGCAACACATCCTTTTCCAGACGGAAGCACTGAAGGAACTTTCCTTGGTGTTTATGAACCAGACTGTAG
>Ga0075441_10000576_pt1 | contig 18654 bp, 9 predicted proteins | sample CoawatmetaG00DNA_FD_71582 | JGI IMG/M metagenome (GOLD analysis project Ga0075441, IMG submission 71582) | Marine microbial communities from the West Antarctic Peninsula - Coastal water metaG002-DNA | ecosystem: Environmental > Aquatic > Marine > Coastal | place: Atlantic Ocean: West Antarctic...
ATAAATTTCTTCGACCGATACAATAAAGAGTCAGAGCAGACGCAAAAAGTAGCTCAACAACAGAAGTCTAGATTTAACAAGAAGACCGAGCAGGTTTTCAATAACGAGTTCAAAGGTTTTGAATATAACGTTGGAGATAAAAGATTTAGATATAATGTTAAGGATGCAAACCAAGTAAAGGAAACCCAAAGCGACATTAACAACTTTGTCAAAAAGTTTTTGAACGAAGATAATACAATGTCAGATGCTAAAGGTTACCATAAGAGCTTGTACACAGCTATGAACGCAGACGCAGTCGCTAATCACTTTTACGAACAAGGCAAGGCAGACGCGCTGAAAGACAGTGTGGCCAAAGCTAAGAACATAAACACCACTGCTAGATCCACTCAAGGTGAAATGCAAGGTGGTGTGAAAGTAAGGGTACTAGGTGATGATTCCGCCTCTTTTAAGTTCAAAATTAAAAACAAAAAATAACAATTAAAACAAAACAATTATGGCTATTACAAATGGACCAAATTTAAATAGCGTACCTGCTTCAGGGCAACAAACGCTGTCCACAAACTACCTAGACCTCAATGGTGCTGGTGGTTGGGCGCAACAATATTTACCAGATCTTATGGAAAAAGAGGCTGAAGTTTTCGGACCACGAACAATTTCAGGATTTCTTTCACAAGTGGGAGCTGAAGAGTCTATGACTGCTGACCAAGTAATTTGGTCTGAGCAAGGTCGTCTACACCTTTCGTACAAGGCTAACATTGATTCTAACAACGTAATTACGATACAGTCTGATATAGACGGCGCTGGTTATGGAGCAACAGGTATCTTGCAGAAGCACGGTATTAGAAAGAACGATACGGTTATTGTCTCTAACGCTACTGGGGTTTATAAGGCAATTGTAGTATCTTTAACCGGTACAAATAACTGTGATATCACTATCGCTGGTTACGACAATGCTACAATCCCTACAGCAGGTGCTGCCACTAACAAGGGAACGACCGTGTTAGTTTACGGTTCTGAGTACGCTAAAGGTGATAACTACGATGGTTCTGAATCAAGAGGCGCTAACGAGCCAAACTTCAAGACTTTCTCTAACAAGCCAATTATCTTAAAAGATTACTACGAAGTATCAGGTTCTGATGCGTCTCGTATTGGTTGGGTAGAGATCGCTGCTGAAGATGGTAAAGCTGGTTACTTGTGGTACTTGAAAGCTGAAGCTGATACTCGTGCTCGTTTTAACGATCACTTGGAGATGGCAATGCTTGAAGGTATTATTGGATCTGACAACGCTCACACGCTAGGTGCTGGCCGATCTACATCGGTTGCTACAGATGTTGACGCTCACTTGAACTACGCTACTGGCGCAAATGTTGGTACTGAAGGATTATTTGCTGCTATCGAAGATAGAGGTAATATTACTTCTGGTATTACTGGTGTTAACGCTGCTACTGACCTAGCTGAGTTCGATGCTATCTTAGCAGAGTTTGACAAGCAAGGTGCTATTGAAGAGAATATGATGTTTGTAAATAGAGCTACGTCTCTAGCTATGGATGACATGCTTGCTTCTATGAACTCTTACGGTGCTGGAGGTACTTCTTATGGAGTATTCAACAACGAAGAGGACATGGCTCTTAACTTAGGATTCTCTGGATTCCGTCGTGGATCTTATGATTTCTATAAGTCAGACTTCCGTTACTTGAATGATTTTGCTACACGTGGTGGAATTAACGCGGCTAGTGCTGCTAACGCTATCCGTGGGGTTATTATCCCAGCGGGTACTTCTACGGTATACGATCAATCACTAGGTAAGAACCTTAAGCGTCCTTTCCTACACGTTCGTTACAGAGCTTCTAAAACAGACAATCGTAAAATGAAGACGTGGACCACTGGTTCTGTTGGAGCTTCGACTTCTGCGCTAGACGCGATGCAAATCCATATGTTATCTGAGCGTTGCTTGATAACACAGGGAGCAAACAACTTCATGTTGATGAAGTAAGGTAGATTATATTTGGTGAAACTACCCTGCCTTCGGGTGGGGTAGTTTTATATTAATTTTTTATTATATTATATTATGGCTAAAAAGCAAACAAAAAAAGTAGAGGTACAGGAACCTCAAGTAGAAGCAACTGTAATTGAAGAGACTCAAGAGCAGTACTACAACGAACCTGAAGAGAGTTATGTGGTAGAAGAACCACAGGCAAGAGAACGTTTAAAACCGCCTAACGAGTGGGAGATTAAGGATAGAATGTATTATTTGCAAGGTGGAAAAACACCACTATCTAGGTCAATCAAAGCCTCAAACATATACCACTTTGACGAAGAGAAAGGATATGAAAGAGAGCTTAAGTATTGCCAAAATCAAAAGACGTCGTTCGTTGATGAAATGAAGGGCGATCAAAGATTAGAGCACATTGTGTTTAGGTCTGGCAGTTTGTTTGTACCAAAAGAAAAAACAGTTTTACAAAAACTACTATCTTTATACCACCCTCACAGAGACAAATTGTTTGAAGAGTACAAACCAGCTGAAATAGCGGGTGATGAGATTGATATTCTCAACATACAAGTCGATGCATTAATCGCTGCGCGAAGCGTAGATATAGATATGGCAGAAGCTATTATGCGCGTGGAGATTGGTTCTAGCGTATCTGAGTTGAGTTCTAAGGAGCTTAAAAGAGATTTACTAGTATTTGCACGGAATAATCCTAAACTGTTCTTAGAACTCGCCGATGACGATAACGTGATGCTTAGAAACTTTGGTATCAAAGCCGTTGAGGCTGGGACACTGAGGTTATCATCAGATCAACGGAACTTTATCTGGGGATCAAACGGGCGTAAAGTAATGACAGTTCCATTTGATGAACATCCTTATACAGCGTTAGCGCATTGGTTTAAGACCGATGAAGGAATGGAGATTTACTCCAATATAGAAAAACGATTACAATAATAATCAATAGTGATGCAACTGCCCTTCGGGGTGGTTGCTTAACTACAAAAAAAGAATTATGGCAATAAGTGCAGATACAGTATATCAAAGAGTTTTAGCTCTCGCTAACAAAGAGCAAAGAGGTTATATAACACCTCAAGAATTCAACTTATTGGCAAACCAGGCTCAGATGACAATATTTGAGTCTTATTTTTTCTCTAAAAATTTAAGAGACAGACAAGAGCCAGACAGATCGAACGAGGTTGATGAAACGGATATAGGTGAATTGCTTGCTAGAAAGCTAGGACCGTTTCAGTCTTATGAGGGTGTCACTAGCGGGCACACTTTCCCAGCCACCGTCACACTTGCTAGTACGGCTTACGATGTGTTTCAAACAGGAGTGGTGCTACTAGGTGATGAACCTTGCCAAAAAGTCTCCATGTATGAGGCCCAAAGATTTAAGAAGTCTCAAAGGCATATGATAACCACCACGGGACAAGCACCATTTTACACGGATAATAGAGTCAGCGGGCGTGACATAGTTGTGTACGCCGGCAGCGTCGACGAAGAAACAACTAACGTGACTGTTGAGTGCTTTAGAGTACCTAGACCCGTTAACTGGACATACGTTGTTGTAAACAGCAATGCTCTTTATAACGCTAGTGATGCTTCACGGCAGGATTTCGAGCTTCATCAGTCTGAAGTAGATACCGTTGTAACAAAAGTACTAGAGCTAGCGGGTATTGTAATGAACAAACCTGGACTAGCACAGCTCAGCAACCAAGCTCTAGCGGGTGAGCAGCAACTTCAAAATTTATAATTAGATGGCAATAGTAAGAAACCCAGCTCAAACATATTACGCTACCGGGGGAGATCATGGGAGCTACCGATATATTCCGTTGAGTGAGATTATAGATTCTTTTGCGGCGACATATGTTGGCAAAGGAAAGATATGTGAGAACGTTGTTCTAAACGACATCACCTTTCACGCAGTCAGGGGATTACAAGAGCTAAGCTACGATACGTTAAAGTCTACTAAAGACTGGGAGGTTGAAATACCGTCTACGCTAGTTTTAGTTATGCCTTTGGACTACGTCAATTACGTGAAGCTATCCTGGAGTGATAGTAATGGTATAGAAAGAATTATATATCCAACGTCAAAAACATCAAACCCTTTAAACATAGAGGAAACAGTTGAGATCTGGGGAGGTTTTACAACTGATCCTATTGAAACGCCTGCTGAAGGTTTAGATTTTACTGAGGCATCAGATACTAGCGCTAACTACAATGCTCAATCTGTTAACGAGATATCCAACCAAGATGCTGACGCGGTAGACAATACGCTTGGGAATTTACTTGGAGGTAGGTACGGTATAGATCCACAACACGCGCAGTCTAACGGTAGTTTCTTCATTGACGAAAGCGCGGGTAAGTTTCACTTTAGCTCTAACATTGCTGGAAAAACAGTGATCTTAAGATACATAAGTGATGGCCTAGCAGCTAAGTCATCAAACGATCAAGCAATTGACTTAACCCAAAGTATGGTGCCAAAACTAGCTGAAGAAGCAATATACAAGCACATATTATATGGAGTGCTATCAGCTAGGATGGGCACACCTGCTGGGCTGTTGGCTCAATTTAAAAAAGAAAGGTTTGCAGAAACTAGAAAAGCTAAGCTTAGACTTTCAAATATCAAACTAGAGGAGTTGACTCAAATTCTTAGAGGCAGCTCTAAGCAAATTAAACACTAAAGTATGGCAGAGTTAAAACGCGTGTTCTCTGGTGCCAAGATGAACAAGGACATGGACGAGCGCCTTGTTCCTAATGGCCAGTATAGAGATGCAAATAATATAGAGATAGCTACATCCGAAGGATCTAGCGTAGGGACAGTACAGACTATACTCACTAACACCGCTAGGAACACCCTAGACCAGGGTGGCGTTGTAACTAGTTTGCTTAACTCAGGGACGTCAAATATACTTGGCCCACACAATAAGTCTACGTGTGTAGCCAGCGTGGCGGCCCCGGATAGAGATTGCATTTACTATTTTGTCTCAGCGGGAGACTACTATAGCACAAGCGGAAAGCAGAGCTTACGTAAGGATTACATAATAGAATACAACACTGTTTCTGAGAAGTCAAAGTATGTCTTCGTGGATATATTTCGCTCTGACACTACCGTATCAGCATCTCCTGGAACTACAACTTTTCATATAGCTTTAGGCGCTGGTGACTCCGTTAACAAAACTGGTATAAGAGTAGGTATGACTATAGGATCTTCAGACACGGAGGTTTCATCTATAGCGTATGACACCGCGGGCAGTTTGAACAAGTGGAAGATAACCACAAACAAAACCCACAACTTATTGAACACTAACCCTGTTTCGTTTACCGCCGACAGGGTACTTAAGTTCTCTAAGCGTAATATAATAACTGGTATTAATATTCTTGATGACTTTATATTCTGGACAGATAATGAGTCTGAGCCTAAAAAAATAAACATAAAGAGATCTATAGCTGGAACAGGTGGTACCACTCTTTTGAACACAGACCCGTCTGACGCCTTTATAGGTGATTACGACTATTTTCACACAAGGATAGCTAAGAACAAAGCTATCACTGCTGACGCTGAAAACATATACACCATAGACGGAGGTGAACCTGTTGAAGAGGCTAATGTAACTGTTATAAGAAAAGGACCAACACAGCCGCTAGAGTTAGAGATGTTTAGAACCTCTTCTGAGAGGGTTGATAGCGAGGGAAACGAAACAGCTATAACAGCTACTCAGCTTCAGTTTGCTTATGCTAGCAATAACACTTCGTTCACAACAGAGACAAGTCCATTCGCAGTGGAGTTTGTAGACGGTGTTCATTTCGAGGAAAAAGATATTGTCCTTATATCTAGCGAGGAATATAGCATGTCTGCCGATTACAACATCAGAGCCGAGATTGTCTCGTCCAATGTTACAAGTCCTAACGTCTTGTATCCAGATGGGTTCACTATAAAGATACTTTCTATCCAAGGAGACTTAGACACGAGTGTTCAAAATTGGCATTTTAAGCTAGAGGACACTAGGCCCATATTTGAGAACATGTTTCCTAGGTTCTCTTACAGGTATAAGTACCAAGACGGGGAGTACTCTACCTTTGCTCCGTGGTCTGCTGTGGGTTTCTTACCGGACGAATACGAGTACCTACCTAAAAAAGGTTACAACTTAGGTATGGTTAACCAACTTAGAAGCCTAAAATTAAAAGGTTATTTTGCCAAGGACGGTATAAGACCTAAGGATTTATCCGAAATAGACCTGCTGTACAAAGAGGCCGGTAAACCCGCTGTGTATACTGTTAAGACTATCAAAGAGTCTGATGGTGGATCTGAGTGGCCGGATCAAGCAGCGTACCCAAACAATAGAGGCGAATTTAGTATAGAAACAGATATTATACATGCTGTCGTGCCTTCCAATCAAATATTAAGGCCTTGGGATAACGTTCCTAGAAAAGCGTTAGCGCAAGAGATAAGCGCTAACAGACTTATATATGGAAACTATCTACAAAATTACACTGTACTAGAAGACCCTATAGTAAACATAAGCATTGAGCAAAACAAGCTGTCTTTACTTGATTACGGTTCCTCCGCACCCTCTGTGAAGACTATGCGTAAATACCAAGTTGGGGTGGTGTTTAGCGATGACTACGGTAGGGAGACACCCGTGTTGACAACTAAAAAATCTTCTATCACAGTACTGAAAGACGCCTCTGATACGCGAAACAGACTGGTCTGTAGCCTAGATAAAACAACTCCAAATATACCTGAGTGGGCAAAGTATCTTTCTTACTATATCAAGGAGACGTCTGTTGAGTATTACTCTATGGCTATGGATCGCTGGTATATGGCTTCTGATGGAAACGTATGGATATCTTTCCCTTCTTCAGAGCGCAACAAGCTGGACAATGAGACTTTCATTGTTCTCAAGAAAGCACACGGCAGCAACATAGCTGTAAAAGATAAAGCCAGGTATAAGATACTGGCTATAGAAAGCGAAGCACCTGATCATGTAAAAACACAACGGAAGTCACTGGGTAAGGTTCTTGATAATGGCAATAGCTTCGTTGGTGAAGATGGCCAAGGCTGGCCCTTCGTAGACGCAACCTTTATTCACGTAGCATGCGATGCGTTCGAGGACGTGTTTGGTGACCAGTTGCATATTCTGACTCCGGACTCTATGCATCTCAAGATCTATGGGGATGGAACTATGTCAAATGTATATGAGATATCTAGGTTAGTAAAGACTGGTGATGGGGCTGCTGGCGGGTATTATAAAATTCAATTAGCAGGTAAGTTCAACGACGATATCTCTTTCACAACTACCGACGGGACCTACAACACGGCTATTGGTGATCTGGTGGTTGAAATAATAGAGCATGAGGTAGAGAACAGACCTGAGTTTGATGGCAGGTTTTTTGTAAAAATACATAGCGACGAAGCCTTAAGAAAGCACGTTTTAGTTGGTCAAGAAGAGAACGTATTTGTTAGTAATAGGTGGAAGCTGGGTTACTTAAATAATAATGGTTACACAAACCCCCACCCAGATTCAGGCGAATCTCGGTGGAACGCGCGGTATGATACCAGTGAGAATCTAGACGCTCATGGAGGAAAAGACTACACAGATCACACGCCAAATTACGACTACGTAAACAACATAAGATATGTCTCTATGACTGGCTTACACCCCACGGAGAACCTACATCACACGCAGACTACATCAAACGGGGGCTTAAACCAGAACAAGTACTGGTGGGGAGACTTAAACGAGGCTAGTGAGGGAGGCGTAAATTCAACCAGGGATCATTGGGGTGTAACACAAAAAGACATTGATAAAAACCCTGTGCTGGCACTTAATGGGCTGCCGGAGGGGGAGAGAATCGGGTTTTGGGAATCTGTTAGAGGGGAGTATGGGTTTTTTATTGATTCTGCAACTGTTTACAGTTACACTGGAAAAAAGAATGACCAGCCAGGGGCGAGCTCCAATCCGACAGAGTTTCCCGGACATAGTGGGGATCCCTTTGAAATCAGCGATCTTTGGGATTTTGATTACGGTATGGCCAGTGCTGAGGAAGAGCAAGACTGGGCAGAGCGAGATACGATCTCCAACACAAATGGAAATCGTGGGCAGCTTAGCAAGGGCATTTGGACTCCTCTCGGATCTTTTACTGAGACAGATGTTTCATACATGGATATCTCTTGGTCAGGGTTGGGTAACAATAGTAGCGATTATGGCTATCCAGGCAGCAACGGCAATAGGCCGTTTTTTCACAAACTAGGCGATATACCTAACGGATGGGGAGGAGACACTGAAGGCGACAATACTAAGTACTATAGAGCAGGGCAGTTTATAGAGCAGTTAGTAGCACCAGGCACTAAGTTTAGGTTTGCTAGAGATCCAGACAGACATGTATACGAGGTTCTAGAAGATAGCTTCCCCACGTTTATTGGGGGGGATGAGTTGGATCCCGAGTCGGCCTCGTTTGGGAATGGGTATAATGATAACACCTCGTTTATACCCGGAACTAATAGATACAAGGGCATATGGGGCATGAGGAACTATAGGACCGAAGGCGATGGGAACTGGACCGGAGCTAATATAAATATGAACAAAGAGCAGTATCAACCCGCGCAGTATAGACAGCGTTGGACTTTAACTGTATCTCCACGAATAGGACAAAGAGGGCCTTCGTACTACTCACCAACCACAGGGACAGGAGGTTACACACCAAATGGCGATGGCACCTTTACTAGGATGAACGCCAACGTGCCTGATGCAAGTCACGGAAATTATAGGCGTGCACTACATCACGATTACTCGGGCCCTTATGATGCTATAGAAATCTTAGACATCTTTACAGACGGGCTTAATAAAGGTGGGTTTGTAAGCAATCCAGCCGTATGGGAAACAGAGCCTAAAGAAAGTGTAGAGCTGGATATATATTACCAAGCTAGTGGATTGATTCCTTTAGAGTTAAATAACAAAACTAATGAAGAGTATATATCCCTAGGTTCTACGTTCTTCTCTGTAAACACAGGTGATCAACTCGCGACAAAGCATACTGTAACTAGTCTAGATAACCAAACAGTAACTTTCACCCCTGCTTGGGCTGGTGATGGAACTGGCGCAGGCGATATTATTAAGTTTACAAAAAGAGATAACTATTCTTTTGAAGCTGTCATTGGGGCTCAGTTGGGCAGTGGAGAAACCTCGTTGACGCTTCTTGGCGGCCCAAACTCTAGTGTATCAAGTAAAATAGCTTTTCAAAAGCAATACTTAGACTGGAGCAACTGCTGGGTTTTTGGTAATGGCGTTGAATCAGACAGAGTTAGAGACGACTTTAACACGGCTCAGGTAGATAACGGTGTTAAAGCATCCACTGTTTTAGCTGAAAAGTCAAGAGAAGAAAGACGTAAGCATGGTTTGATATGGTCTGGAATATATAACTCTAACTCAGGTGTTAATGACACAAACCAGTTTATAGCTGCTGAGAAAATAACAAAAGATCTTAATCCTATATACGGGAGTATACAGGCTTTATTAAACAGGGATACAAGGTTAGTGATGTTCTGTGAAGATAAGATTCTAAGGGGTGTCACAAATAAAAACGCCTTGTACAACGCTGACGGCAACCCGCAACTTATATCTAGCAACACCGTCATAGGTGATGTTACACCTTACGAGGGTGACTACGGTATCTCTACAAACCCAGAGTCTATAGCTACAACACCCAGCACAACTTACTTCACAGACGCCGTTAAAGGTCGAGTACTAGCGCTATCTACAGAGGGTGTAAGACCTATATCAGACATAGGTATGAAGGGTTATTTTTCAGACTTTATGAGTGCTAATATCTCTACTTGCTTTGGATCCTACGATGACCGGAAGAAGGAGTACAATATAAGCATGTACAAGAAGTACAACGCTGTCCAACCACTTTTCCACGAGCAAGTCACTGTTTCATATAGTGAGATATCAAAAGGTTGGGTGAGCTTCAAGTCTTTCTACCCACAAGCTGGCCTTAGTTTAAATGGTAACTATTACACGTTTAGTAACGGAGGTTTGTGGCAGCACTATCTTGGTAACTCTTATAGCACTATATACGGTAATGTTACATACTCAGATATTACTGTTTTATTTAATGACCAACCAGATACTTCTAAGAAGTTTATGACCATTAATTATGAGGGTTCTAAGCAAAATATACCAGCGTTCGCCACTGAGTCACATGAAGACACTTATACTGGTAACTCAGACATCAACGAGGGTATAGGCTTGGTTAACTTCACTGACTCAGAATATTATAACCTTAGCGCTCAGCTAGGTTGGTCAGCGGAAAGCTTTACCACAAATCTACAATCATGTGATGCTTTATATTTTAAAGACAAAGAGGGTAAGTATTTCTCTTACCCTACCGGTGAGGCAACTAGCCTTGGGAATTTAGATGAAAAAGAGTTTACAGTTCAAGGTATTGGTTTAGCTAATATAACTCACGATGACGCTAGCGTTGGTAATCAAATCACTATAACACTAGCAAATAACACCAGCTCTACTTACAAAGGTATACCTGGAACAGGATCGGCATGGGATAGTGGCACGGCTACTACTGAAACATCTAGATGGAGCGTGGACACAGCGGAAGTTGTCAATGTGAATGCTGGAGTGGCGATTGGTGGTGGGGTTACACGGGTGCTTACTATAACGCCTATTGTAAATGGTGTGTATAGCGGATTTCCTTTATCCGCATCCAACTTTGAATGGAGTGGAGCTACAGGCGCCTCAGGTAACGTATGGAATAACGATGGCTCAGTAAACGCTGACCCAGCTCACGATGCAGGACATATAACAAGAATAACTTTCACCGATCTAGGGCAACCTGGAACAGCTAGTAACAAAGTTACAGCTACGCTTCAGTTCTACTCACAAGCCACTTGGCCTAACGCTAGCGCTACATGGTATGTTGATATAGACGACAAAGCTACAGCGCCTGAGTCAGAGACTAGAGACTTCTACTTAAAAACAGAATATGATTACTTAGGGGTCACGCAGCAAGTGGATCCAAGTATAACAACCCCGTCAGGTTTATCAACAGCGGTCATAGACGCTGGAGGCACGAGCGGTACAACTTCCAACAGTCACTCAGGGACCGTGCTTAACGACGCAACTACACTGATAACTACTTTGAGTTTCAATAGATCCGGAGAGTATTACTACCTTGGCGGAGCCGCCTCCCCATCAGTTACGTTTGAAAATCTTGGAGATTACGCGGGTTCTTACACCAGCAGTATTACTGATGTAGTGTATTCTCAACCGAATCACATAACAAACTTTAAAGTTAAAATATACTATACGCCGCCACAGAGTGGGTTGGCGATTGAAGACGAGGCCACCATGGCGGATCTTGGGCATAAAGCTATTGTTAACTACGTAATGAAGCCGCCTAACACAGCTGTGACTTACGATATAACAAACGTAGCTCACCCTAGTGATTTGGCTTACGGAGCAGCGTCTACAGGCGTGGTGGTGTACGGTAAGTACAACGCTTCCTATAGAATTTTCGTACAAAAGAAAACATCCACAACGTCTGGTATTACATCTTCTACTGGAGGTTACTATAACTTTGATACGGATCTTTTTCAAAACACTACGTCACATGAGGTTGGTACTATAAGCCCTACCGGTATGTCTGTTCACATGGTTTCGTTGCCACAGGTTCTTTCAGACACACGATACGATATTACCATAGAAGCTTTAAACGGACCTGTCTTAGGCACGGTGACTACGCTTGGCCCTCAAGTGCCGACACATCCAGGTGACGCTGTTATGATACATAAGGGTATACGCACATTGACCATAAAGCCTTATGCAGATGTTGTGGCAGACTTCGAGGAAGCTCCATACTTCACGGTGGCAGTGTCTAAACCGGCTGTATCATCTGGCGCTTCGTTGGGGGCTTGGTCTTCAACTGTTCACGCAACTACTGGATCAGCTATAAGTGGCAAGACTAAATTAACACTGGCTAGTGATGCGCAGAGAGTAAAAAGTGGTATGCTGGTTTTAGCCCCGTTCCAAGTGAGTGCCACGATGGTAATACCTTTAGGTGTGACAGTTGTAAGTGTTCGTCGTGAAAACATAGTTCTAAGTACCGCTTGCACTATACCGGCCGGGACTGAGCTTAGCTTTGTTAGTGACGCCACTGATTTAATACCTTTCACTATAAATGTTGCGGCCGCAGATACAACCAACCACACGTCATTTGCACTGAAATCAAATATAGATTACAGGTCATCTATTGGTGGTCTACAGTCGCAAATTCAAGTTAAAGTAAATGGCGCAGTAACAAATAGCAAAGGCTTCACGCTAGACTCGAACAGAGGCATTAAAGTCGGTATGAGAGTAACTGGCACTGGGATTGTTTCGGATCCAGCTTTTGGGTACTCTAAGGTGTCAGGCGTAACGGTTGCGGCAGGCACGGATATTACACTTTCAAATAATCAAACTCTAGCTGACAACACGTTACTTACGTTCTCTTGGCCTGAAGATGATCCTACCTTAGATGTCTATGATGAGTTTGGTGGAGCTAACACAGGTGTAGTTCCTAGGCATATAGTGGCATCTATTACAGGTGGTGACACGGTGAAAATAGAAGGCTACATACAGGTTTCAAGTATCACAAAAGATGACACTATGGATATATATATAAACGACTTTGTAAACGTATCATAATGGCAATAGCAACACTAACATTTTCACACCCTATAAACGTGTCATGCCAGGTTGGAGATACTGTTTACTATGTTAACACATCTTCTCTAGGTGGGTTTACCACAAACTCTACAAACAATATCGTTGAGATAGGTGACATAAGAGAAATACAAAACCCTACAGGGGCAACACCTATTATAAAAGCGCATACAACCCTTGGCAATGCGGAGGCAACACTAAGTGATAAGTTTATACTGTTTAGCAAAAATAACAAAGCTAACTTAAATTCCCCTATAGGATATTTTGCTAGTTTAAAAATGACTAACAACGATAGGAGCAATGCGTCTGAACTGTTCAGTGTAGCCACTGAGATATTTAGTAGTAGTAAATAAACACTAAAAAGTGTAACTATATCAGTATAATATAATTAAATATAATGGCTGGTAATGAGTTACAAAAAGACTTTAAAAGCGAAGTAGCAATACTACAGCGTAATATTGAAACGCTTGCTGATGGCACAACGGCTGTTGTTGGCACTAAAGAGGATCCTATAGTTACAAACAGCGAGCTTATACCTATAAAGCATTATTTCATGGATGGCGTTTATATACGTGAAATGACCATGAAAAAAGGTATAGCTGTTGTTGGGGCAATACATAAACATCTTCACATGTGCTTCCTGCTTACTGGTAGGGTTACCGTTGTTAACGAGGAGGGGACCGTAGATCACATAGCGCCTTGCTTTATTATATCTACTCCTGGAATTAAAAGAGTTTTATACGCACATGAGGATTCAATATGGTTTAACACACATAAAAACCCTAGCAACACTGATGATGTTAAACAACTAGAGAGAGATATAGTTGCTATAAGCTACGAAGAATATGAAGAGTACATTAAAAATAAATAGACTATGAGTTTTATAATGGCAGGAGCCGCTGTAGTATCCGCAGGTGTAGGTGTAGCTAAAGCTATACAAGGTGGCGTACAAGCCAAGAGAGCTAAGGAAGATGCGAAGAAAGCGAAAGCGGAACTAGAAAAAAGTAGGAACATGTTTTCTAGTATGGATACTAGTAACCCGTACCAGAACATGGAGAATACTATGGAGGACTTAACGGTCAACACTCAAGCAGCTGAGTTTGCTAAAGATCAGTCTATGCAAAACCAAGCTAACGTAATGCAAGGTATGCGAGGCGCAGCTGGTGGATCTGGTATAGCAGCTCTAGCGCAGGCTATGGCACAGCAAGGTTCTATGGATGCTCAGAGATCATCCGCGTCTATTGCTCAGCAAGAACAAGCCAATCAAAAGCTATCTGCTCAAGAGGCTGGTAGAATACAAGGCATGGAACGTCAGGGTGAGGTTATGAGTAGAGATATGGAGATGGGTAAGATCGATGGCCTTATGGGTATGGCTTCTGGAGATCTTGCTGGAGCAAACAAACGCAGGCAAGCTGGTCAAGAGGCCATGATGGAGGGTGTTAAAGATGTTGCAACTTCAGGAATGGATTATTTAGGAAACACCGGGCAACTACCCGCAGGCTCAACGTATGGTCAAGAACTAGGAAGTTAAAAATATAAAAAAATGGCAGATACAGCACCAGCACCAAAATATAGATTAAGCGCCAACACCCTCAACAACATGAAGGAGGCGGCCGGTAACTATATGCCTAACTATGGCAATTGGAGGTTTAAAGTTAAACCACCTAAGCTAGAACCAGAACCAGAGCCAGAACCAAAAGATCCTCCAGTGGATCCAGTGGACCCAATGGACCCAGTTGATCCAACCTTAACAGGTGAAGACTCACAAAATTGGGGTAGCGGAGCTGAAGAGCCCACGGTGGTAGAGGGAGATGGAGGGCAAGGCTATAAAGCATCATGGGATAAAATGAGTGATGCCGAGCAAGCTAAGCACGGCTCAATGGACAACTACGTAGTTGAAGCAAAGAAATACTGGGAGGAGAATCCAGACAAGTACAAAGCGTACCAAAGAAAGAAGGCCGGTTATACAACTGGAGGGAAGGACGATGACCGTGGCGGGGTTAATAGAACATATGATATAGTAAACGGCAAAAAAACGAATATAGTAGAAACACCTTACGGAGACCAAGCTGGTTATACTCCGTTTGAAAAACGATCTCCGTACAGAGCGGTTGGTGACAATGGCGCTATGGGTGGCGCTATGGGTGGAGAGGTGAATGAAGAGGTTGTTGAGGAGGCGCCACAGGTGGATCCATACGAAGAGCTAATGTTTGCTGCGTCTAATTTTAGAGGTGCAACACCCGGTCACCACGATCAAATAAAAAAGATTGTAGGTGAGATGAAGAGTAGCTTTAGTAATGGTGATAAACAAGCTCAGACAGAGCAGCACGTTGAGCTTGCTAAGTTAGCACAAAATGTAAAGGAAGACGTGGGTGAGGAGGGTTTATCTAATACGGTTAAAGAGGTTGTGGATGGTCAACTACTAAGCGCTTCTACTAGACCACAAGAGATGGAGTTAATATCTAGATATCTAGATAGAAAGGGCGTGGAGCCATCGCAAACAGAAGATAAGCAATGGTTAAGCTTAATGCCCACAAGAAACGGAGGTATGGTTCCAATGTCTGTCAACGACATGAGTGAGTTGCTTGCTAAGAGAACTATACAGTACCCTATAGGTAAGGAGTTTAGCACTGCTCTCGGTGACTTCGAGAAACACGGTAGACAGGGTGGAGTGTGGCACACTGAGGATATCAAAATGCAAAACATGAATCTTATTAAAGGTAACCCAGACGCGCTAGCATCCTGCTTACTTGATGGAGGTATATTTGGTACAAGACCTCTTATTGAAAAAATTAAAGAGGTATACTTTCCCGATGCAGATATTGATCTCAAAGAGCTAGTGTATCAGTCTTCACAGAGCAAAGAGACATATGATGAAATGGTTGACATGTTTGCTGGGGGATTAGAGAGGGTTGCTTTTGAAAGATACTCAGCTGGTAAGGGTAAGTTTGACGAAGAAAACAAAGGTGCTCCAACGGAGTTATCTGCCGCAGAGTTAATAGAGAAATACGCATGAACGATAACCAAGGCGGTACAGGGCGAGAGCTAGTGAGTGATCCACAAAAGGCAGAGCTAACGGACATCATTAACAAAATGAAGCAGGGTAATCCTCCTGCTACAGAGGGCGAGATAGCTAAAGTTATAGAGGACCACAAAGCTAGATGGCACATCAAGATGGAGGAGGAGGCTGGGGAAAAGAAACCCACATCCATTCTAGAGGCAGTGGCACCTGGACACGATGATTGGACGAGCGCAGTCAGCGAATATAACGCGGTGAAAAAGGAGGAACAAGCTGTGGAAGCGGGAAACTATACAGAGCAAACAGGTATTAAAAAGCAGAACGCAAGTTTCTGGGAAAACCCTCTGGACTGGTGGAAGATTGACGAAGATGAAACTCAAGAAGAAAATACTTTCGCAGAAGATTGGTTTGGTAAAAACCAGCTTACGGATCTTTTTGGAGACGCTGGTAGAATGGTTGAGAACGCTTGGCATGGAGGTGAGGGTTTAGAAGATTTTTTAGAAGCTTATAACGTTGAAGACGCGAGTGAGTTAACAGAAGAGCAGAAAGACAACGTCTTCGCGGCTTTAGAAGAGCAAGCAAAAGGAGGGGTCTCTGACGAGATGAAGGAGTTCTTAAGGAAGACAAATAATAAAGACACGAGTAAATCTTTTAGCTGGATAGATGCTTTAACTGACGGGACTCTTGCTGAAAATCCCTCTCTAATATTTGAAATCGCAGGTTCTTCTTTTGTAGGTATGGGTAGCGCCTTGTGGAATAGTTCTGAAGCTAGAAAAAGAACTGCGGTAACTACGGCAGCCACCACAGCTGGAGGCGCTGGGATTGGAGCTGGTATTGGTGCCGCTTTAACAGCGTGGTCTGGCCCTGGAGCTGCGTTTGGGGCTGCAGCCGGAGCTGTCACTGGTGCAGTTAGAGGATTTACGTCAGGGTTATTCGGAGGTATAAATGGAGCTATAGAAACAGGGCAGACCTTTGGTGATCAGCTAAGAAGAGAGGTTGAAGCTGCGGGATTAGAGTGGAACGAAGAAAACGCCAAGAAGGTTTTAAGCGATCCAGAAGCTTTTGAGAGAATGAAAAACAAAGCGTTCACGAAAGGCGCTACGGTTCAGGGTGTAGATATGCTAGCGAATGCAATAGCACCAGGCGCCGGAGGTTTAGTTACAAAAACAGTTTTAGGTACAGGGAAAAAGATGGCGGTGTCTAAATTAGCAGGCACAGCCACCTCTTTAAGCATAGACGCGGTGGGTGGAGCTGGTGGAGAATATCTTAGCGAAAAAGCCATTGGGCAAGAAGCTGATAGCAAAAGTCTATGGTTAGAAGCTGGTGGTGAGTTTGGTGGATCTGGACCAGTTAGTGTTTACAGCGCTATTAAAAACCCACCGTCATACAAAATCAACAACGGCCAAACTTCAAGGAAGGATGTACTAAGTTTCCTTACAGACGAAAATATATCTGACGAAGAGGTTGCTAATGCAGATATAGATATTTCCAATGATGAGGCTTTGCAAAAATTGTACTTTGATCGAGTAAATAAAGCTTCAATAAAAGCAGAGGTTGACCCTAGAGTTAACGAGCAGCAAGACGTTGATAAAATAGTTGCGTTAGAACAAGAGCTGCGAGGAGTAAGTAAAGGAGAAACACAATCCGCTAAAAGCCAAGCGTCTGAGATAAGAGGACAGATAAAAGAAATTACAGACCAGTACAAACCTGATGGTAGCAAATTTGTGGATGCCAGAACTAAGGACGTTAAAGCTAGGAAGAAGTCAGCTGAAGCTGTTAAGGAAGGTGTTGCTGATAAAGTATTCAAAGGTAACTTAGAGTTCGCTAAGAAGCATAGCTCTTTATACGGTTTAGAAGTTGATGATAGTTTAACCGTTGATCAGATTAAGGAACAATATGGAGAGGAAGCCGCTGTTTCAGATGGGTTTATTAAGGGGGATAAAATAATCATAAACAAAACCGTTGCAAGAGCTACCGGAGCCGTGAATGTTGGTAATCACGAGCTGCTGCACGGTATACTTAGAAAAGCTGTAAAAAATAAAGATATATCTGAGAAAGTTATCGGTGAACTTAAAGCGGAGATAGGAGGTCAGTGGTCAACGGTTGAGCAAAGAGCTAGCGAAAACTACACCCCAGAATATATGAAAGCTAATCCGGACGAGTGGATAACTCTAGCATCGGACGCAATACAGAATGGGGATATAACATATAATGAGGGTGTATTTGAGAGGATTGGGAATGTGATTAAACCTATACTTAGGGCTGCTGGGTTTAAGAAGATAAAGTTTGACACGGGTAAAGACGTATATAGCTTCTTAAAAGAGTATAACAAAAGTATACATAAGGGTGCTTTGAGTAGCGGAATAGCAAAAGCAACTAAAGGTAAGGTTGAAGTAGATGATATAAAAACGTCTATGTCTTCCGACCAGAAGAAAGCTGCTGCTAAAAACGTAAAAGCACTAGGTGAAAACCAAACAAAAAAATCTTGGAGGAGAGGTGGAGCAACCGCGGCTATAAAAGCTATAAAAGACAATGGTTACTTTGATGCTCTTATAGCCTCTAAGTACAAGGTTAAACCTGTACCAAGAGACTTTGTTGATAAGGTTTACTCTGAGCTAACACCTCATATAAAAAGATTTATACCAGCTGAATACAACGCTGACGGATCTAGAAAAATGAAGGATGGTAAGCCAGTAGGTAACGATGACTTTTTTGCGTATGTAAACTCGCAAGTTTCCAATAAAGCCGGTAATGTATACAACTTAGAGTATAAGGTTGACGAAGCTATGCGTGGATCGAAAGACATTGACGCTAAGACTTCTGAGGGCGCTCCGGTAATTCAAGTAGCAGCGGAGACTGACACCGATGTAACGTCATTTGAAGAGCAGGACATGTCTATGCAAGCTCAAGCTAAAAGAACAAAGTTA
>Ga0075441_10000582_pt1 | contig 18613 bp, 15 predicted proteins | sample CoawatmetaG00DNA_FD_71582 | JGI IMG/M metagenome (GOLD analysis project Ga0075441, IMG submission 71582) | Marine microbial communities from the West Antarctic Peninsula - Coastal water metaG002-DNA | ecosystem: Environmental > Aquatic > Marine > Coastal | place: Atlantic Ocean: West Antarctic...
TACCTGGAAGGTGCACAGAACATCATCGGCGGACTGGAAAGTGCGCTGACCGAGAAGAACGCTGGCGACCAGGTTAAAGTTTCCGTAGAGCCAGCTGAAGGCTACGGTGAAGTAAACGAAGAGCTCATCCAGCCGGTTCCGCGCTCTGCTTTCGAGGGCGTAGACACCATCGAGCCAGGCATGCAGTTCCAGGCACAGACTCCGGGCGGCCCCCAGGTCGTTCGCGTAGTAGAAGTTGGCGACGAAACCGTTACCATCGATGCCAACCACCCGCTGGCGGGCCAGACTCTGCACTTCGACGTTGAAGTGGTAGAAACCCGCGAAGCAACCGACGAAGAGCAAGAGCACGGCCACGTGCACTGATATGCCTTCTGATGGTTGATCAGAAAACGGCACCTTCGGGGGCCGTTTTTTTATGCCCGGAGTAATCTGCGAGCATAAAAAAACCGGGGCAAGCCCCGGTTTTCTGAAACAGTGATCGTGGATCACATGTTCGGGTAGTTCGGACCACCGCCGCCTTCCGGCGTTACCCAGGTGATGTTCTGGGCAGGATCCTTGATGTCACAGGTCTTGCAGTGAACACAGTTCTGGGCGTTGATCTGGCACTTTTTGCCGCTGCCGTCGTCTTTCTCCACCACTTCGTATACGCCGGCCGGGCAGTAGCGCTGTGCTGGCTCGTCGTACTTCGGCAGGTTTTCTTTCAGCGGAATTTCCGGGTCGGTCAGCTTCAGGTGAACCGGCTGATCTTCCTCATGGTTGGTGTTGGAAATGAACACCGAGGACAGGCGGTCAAACGTCAGCTTGTTATCCGGCTTCGGATAGTCGATCTTCTTGCACTCAGACGCCGGCTTCAGGGTGGCGTAGTCCGGAGTGGTGTCGTGGAAGGTGATCGGCAGGCTGCCGCGCAGAATGTTCTGCTCGAAGAAGGCGATGGCACCGCCGACAATGTTGCCGAACTTGTGCATGGCCGGGCCAAAGTTACGCTCGGCGTAAAGCTCCTTGTACAGCCAGCTGTCTTCGAAACGCTTCTGGAAGCTGGTGATTTCCTCACCGGATTTGCCTTCCTTGAGAGCTTCGAATACAGCTTCAGCGCCCAGCAGGCCAGATTTCATGGCGGTGTGGGAGCCTTTGATCTTGGAGCTGTTAAGGGTACCGGCATCACAACCCAGCAGCAGGCCGCCCGGGAAGCTCATCTTCGGCAGGGCGTTATAGCCACCCTTGGCGATAGCACGTGCGCCGTAGGCAACACGCTTGCCGCCTTCCAGGTATTTCTTGATCTCCGGATGGTACTTGAGACGCTGGAATTCCTCGAACGGGCTCAGGTGCGGGTTGCTGTAGGAAAGATCGGTGATCAGACCAACATAAACCTGACCGTTTTCCAGGTGATACAGGAAAGAGCCGCCGGTAGAGCCGGATTCGTTCAGTGGCCAGCCGGTGGTGTGAACAACCAGGCCGGGCTCGTGTTTGGCCGGGTCGATGTCCCACAGCTCTTTGATGCCGATACCGTAGTGCTGCGGATCCTTGCCTTCGTCCAGCTTGAAGTCGTTGATCAGGCGCTTGCCCAGATGACCGCGACAGCCTTCAGTAAACAGGGTGTACTTGGCGCGCAGTTCCATACCCGGCATGTAGCCGTCTTTCTCGGAACCATCACGGGCAACGCCCATATCACCGGTGATAATGCCTTTTACCTGGCCATCTTCGACGATGGTTTCAGAGGCGGCAAAGCCTGGATAAACTTCAACGCCCAGCTGTTCGGCCTGCTCAGCCAGCCAGCGGCACAGGTTGCCCAGGCTGATGATGTAGTTGCCGTGGTTGTGCATGTTCTTGGGCACAAAGGCATTGGGTACCTTGGTGGCCTTTTCCTGATTCTTCAGCAGGAAAATATCGTCCCGGGTAACCGGGGTGTTCAGGGGGGCGCCTTTCTCTTTCCAGTCCGGGAAGAGTTCGTTCAGGGCCGTGGGCTCGAATACGGTGCCGGCGAGGATGTGCGCGCCGATCTCAGAACCTTTTTCAACCACACAAACGGTCAGTTCCTCGCCGGCTTCCTGCGCCAGTTGCATGACGCGGCAGGCTGCCGACAGGCCCGCAGGGCCGCCGCCGACGATCAGAACATCAAATTCCATCGATTCGCGTTCCACGTTGGTCTCCTCAAACAGCTTTTAATGGATATTGTTTGCCCGCAGGCCTCATCAGGGACGCCATCATACCGGTAAAAATGCGTATAGACGACAGCCCGAAACCGCTCAAAACGGCTCTTTGTCCCGAAAGGATAACGCATTTGAAGAATCAAACAAACGTTTGTTTGAAATCTGCACTAACCTTTGGCATTGTACGTATACACCGAAATATAGTGTGTTTTGAGTCGATTTTTAGTATCGTCTCATTGTCAGGTCGGGTCAACCCGGTCCTTTGACTGTGAAGACTCATTAAATCCATCGTAGAAGAACGAGGAATCTATGAAGGTTCTGGTCGCTGTAAAACGAGTTATCGACTACAACGTGAAGGTGCGCGTCAAGCCGGACAACACCGGCGTTGATCTCGCCAACGTCAAGATGGCAATGAACCCGTTCTGCGAAATCGCAGTTGAAGAAGCGGTTCGTCTGAAAGAGAAGGGCGTTGCCAGTGAAATCGTTGTTGTATCCATTGGCCCGAAGGCTTCTCAGGAGCAGATCCGTACTGCTCTGGCTCTGGGTGCTGACCGTGGTATCCACATCGAGACTGACGAAGAAGTTCAGTCCCTCGAAGCGGCCAAGCTGCTGAAGGCGGTTGTTGAGAAAGAAGAGCCCAAGCTGGTTATTCTTGGCAAGCAGTCCATCGATTCCGACAACAACCAGACTGGCCAGATGCTGGCCGCTCTGACTGGCATGGGCCAGGGCACTTTCGCTTCCGAAGTGGTTGTTGACGGTGACAAGGTTAACGTAACACGCGAAGTAGACGGCGGTCTGATGACAGTTGCCCTGAACCTGCCGGCGGTTGTTACCACTGACCTGCGTCTGAACGAGCCGCGTTACGCTTCTCTGCCGAACATCATGAAGGCCAAGAAGAAGCCGCTGGACGCCATGAGCCCCGCCGATCTGGGTGTTGAAATCGCCCCGCGCCTGACCACCCTGAAGGTCGAAGCCCCGGCTGCACGCCAGGCTGGTATCAAGGTGGCAGACGTAGCTGAGCTGGTGGATAAACTGAAGAACGAAGCGAAGGTGATCTAAATGAGCATCCTGGTAATTGCTGAACACGACAACAGCAGCCTGAAACAGGCTACTCTGAACGTTGTAGCGGCTGCCAAGGCCATCGGTGGCGACATCGACGTGCTGGTTGCCGGTGAGAACGTAGGCGCCGTCGCTGAAGCCGCTGCCAAGGCAGAAGGCGTGAACAAGGTACTGGTTGCAGACAACGCCGCGTACGGTCATTTCCTGGGTGAGAACCTGGGCGAGCTGGTTGCTGAAGTAGGCAAGGGCTACAGCCACATCCTGACTTCTGCCGGTACCACCGGTAAAGACTTCATGCCGCGCGTTGCTGCGCTGCTGGACGTTGCCCAGGTTTCTGACATTATCCGCGTTGAATCCGAAGACACCTTCGTGCGTCCGATCTACGCTGGTAACGCCATCGCGACCGTCAAGGCAAGCGACAGCATCAAGGTTGTGACGGTTCGTCCGACCGCCTTCGACCCGGTAGCCGCTGAAGGTGGTTCTGCCTCTGTTGAGCAGCTGGACGTGGTAAAAGACGCCGGCCTGTCTTCCTTCGTTGGTGAAGAGAAAGCCCAGTCTGATCGTCCGGACCTCGCCTCTGCCGGTATCGTTATCTCCGGTGGCCGTGGCATGCAGAACGGCGACAACTTCAAGATGCTGGAGCAGGTTGCTGATCTGCTGGGCGCTGCGGTTGGTGCTTCCCGTGCCGCCGTTGACGCCGGCTTCGTGCCGAACGACATGCAGGTTGGTCAGACCGGTAAGATTGTTGCTCCGCAGCTGTACGTTGCGGTTGGTATCTCCGGTGCCATCCAGCACCTGGCGGGTATGTCTGATTCCAAGGTGATCGTTGCGATCAACAAGGACGAAGAAGCCCCGATCTTCCAGGTGGCCGACTACGGCCTGGTTGCAGACCTGTTCGAAGCAGTTCCGCAGCTGGAAGAGGAACTGAAGAAAGTACTGTAACTTTCTGAAGTTTCAATAAAAGAAGGCGCCTCAGGGCGCCTTCTTTGTTTTTGAGACAATGCGCTTTTCCGCTTTGCCGATAATCAGCGTATCGGCAAGGATATGCAGTGCCCGGTTAGAGGTTCTCACCGCTTTGTACACCTGCTCGCTCTTCTGGTGGTGGGATTGCTTTATCCGGCGGGCGCTGTCCCGGAACTCATCGTCCCGGGAAAACAGGTCAATCAGGCCAAACGTGGTGTTGGCGATGGCTTTGTGGACTTTCTCGACTGCGGTCGCGCCGCCGGACACCGTTTCTTCCAGCAACCGGGCGCGGTTGCGAACCTCCATCAGGTCCATCCGGCTTTTCTGAATAGCGCTCAGGGCACCTATTCGATGGGCATTCAGGATTCTCAGGTCGCGCCGGTTACCATTGGACAGCCGGAATGCAGCGAACGACAGTATTGCGCTGCCGGCCAGACACATCAGGCTAACGATCAGTAACAGCATGGCAGGGCTCCTGTTGCTCTTGTACTAGCGATACTCAATGTGCATATCTACCTCAATGTCCCGCTCGTCCAGCTCCCGCTCCAGCTCTTTCATCACTTCCTGATAGACCATTTTCCGGGTCATTACTGGCAGGCGGTCGGCCAGCACCCGTCCGGTGCGGGATTCGCGTTTAGCCAGGGCAATCGGATCCCGTACCCGTAACGTAAGCACCAGCTCAGGATCCTGATGTGTATCGCTGATATCCTCGCTTTGCAGCATTTGCTTGATCATCTTTCGCTGCTCAAGCACTTGCCAGACCAGCAGGGCGCTGAAAGCCAAAAGAAACAGGCTGATAATAATCAGAAAGACGCTCAAAGGGGCTCTCCTCCTTCAATGACTGGGCAGAGTGTGCCTCAGTCCACAGGACAAACGATTGGCCGGCCCGACGCGGGTTCGCGAGTTCACGGGAAAGTAGCACCACAGAATAAACCTGTTACCATCCATTCATACATTCGTTTGAACAAGGACAGACCATGACAGACACCAAAGCTGCGAACTATGACCTTGTCGTGTTCGGTGCCACCAGTTTCGTCGGCCAGATTCTGGCTCGCTACCTTCTGGAAAACTATGGTGCAGCCAAGGAGGTCAAATGGGCCATTGCCGGCCGCTCCGAAGGAAAGCTGAACCAGCTCAAGTCGGACTTGGGGGCAGGCGCCGCATCATTACCGGTCATTCTGGCAGATGCAGCAGACGAGCCTGCGCTACGCGATCTGTGCGGCCAGACCCGAGTGGTCATCTCAACCGTGGGCCCTTACGCTCTTTTCGGCGAAACTCTGGTTAAAGTCTGCGCCGAGACAGGAACGGACTATTGCGACCTGACCGGTGAAGTGCAGTGGATCCGCCGGATGATCGAGCGTTACGAGGCCAAGGCCAAAGAAAGCGGCGCACGGATTGTGCATTGCTGCGGCTTTGACTCGATTCCTTCCGATATGGGCGTTTGGTTCCTGCAGCAGCAATCGGAAGCAACCTTTGGCAAACCCTGCCAGGACGTGCGCATGAGGGTGAAAGTCGCCAAGGGCGGCCTTTCTGGCGGTACGGTGGCTTCCATGATCAACGTGGCCAAGGAAGCCGGAGCCGACCCCAAGTTGCGCAAGGAACTGGCCAATCCGTTCTCCATCTGCCCGCCGGAGCATCGCTCCGAGAAACGCCAGCCCAGCCTGAAATCTGCTGAGTTTGACAAGAACTTCAACGCCTGGCTGGCCCCGTTTGTGATGGGTGCCATCAACACCCGTGTGGTGCACCGCTCCAATGCGTTGCAGGGTGCCCGCTACGGCAAAGAGTTCACCTACGACGAAGCCATCATGACGGGCAAGGGCACCAAAGGCCGCCTGACCGCTTACGGTATGGTGGGTGCGCTGGGTGCGTTCTTCACCGCGTCCGCCATCAAGCCCACACGTTGGGTGGTGGAAAAGCTGGTACCCAAGCCCGGGGAGGGCCCAAGCCCGGACGATCAGGAGAAAGGTTTCTACGACCTGCGTTTCGTGGGCAAAACCACCGATGGCAAGACCATGATCACCAAGGTGACGGGCGATCGCGACCCGGGTTACGGCTCGACATCAAAAATGCTTGGTGAAGCCGGTCTGTGTCTGGCCTTTGATGTGAAAGAGGACGTCAAAGGTGGCTTCTGGACACCGGCCTCGGCGCTCGATGGCAAATTGCTCGAGCGCCTGCAGGCTAATGCCGGTCTGACGTTTGAAGTGGTCGAAACCCGCTGATCAACCCAGGTGCAGAATACGGTCGGAGGCCAGCAGGGCGTCCGGCCCGTGCCCGAGACACACCACGGTGCGCCCCTGCAGCCAACGGCTGATCTGGGGCGAAATCCGTGTACGGGTTGCCTCGTCCACACCAGTGAAAGGCTCATCCAGAATCACTACGGGTGCCTGACTCAGTAAAACCCTGGCCAGCACCAGGCGCCGGGCCTCCCCGCCAGACAACCGGTTGCCGGCACTGCCCAGCCAGGTATCCAGGCCTTCGGCTTCCTGAGCAAAGCGTTCCGCCAGTTCCACCAGTTCCAGTACCCGCCACAAATCGCCGTCCTCGGCGTTGGGGTTCGCCAACAGAAGGTTTGCTTTCACGGTGTCTTCGAACACCACGGTCGCTTGAGTGAGATAGTCGCAGGGCAGGGAATGACGTTCTCCCCGGCGTGGTTCTGCCAGCCCGGCCAGAGTATCCGCCAGAGTGGATTTGCCACTGCCGGACACGCCAACGATACCGACGGTGTCGCCCGGGCGAAGCGTCAGCGTGAAGTGACTGAGTAAGGGCGAATAACCCGCGTAACCCACGGTGATATCGCAGGCCTGAAGAGAGAAGCCCTCCGGCAGTTCGCCAGCAGAACCAGCGGGTGATGCCGCGGCCCTTTCCAGACCGTGGTCGGAGTTCAGGCGGCGCGCAGCAGCACGAGTCGCTCCCAGTTTGCCAAAGGCATCCGGGAGCATGGCGTAGACTTCGGCCAGGCCCAGCAGGGCAATGGGCAGGAGAACCAGTACCGGGCCGCTCAGAGTGCCTTGCTCGAACAGGCGGAAGCCCAGCCACAAGGCCGCCACTGCCGCGACATTGATCAGCAGATGAGAGCCGGCCTGATGCCACCCGGTTCGGCTGTCGATCCGGGCCTGATCCCGGGACAACTCAACACTACGCCGCATCAGCCGCGCCGTATGTTTGCCAGTGCGGCCGGTGGCGGTGAGTTCGGCAAAGCCTTCAAGATGTTCAATCAGCTCGCCCCGCAGGCTCTCCTGTTGATCGCTCAATTGCCCGGAGGCAGCGCAGGTGCGCAGATACACCAGCCAGGTGGACATCAGGAACGATAGCGACAGAATCGCCAGCAGAATCAGCGCTACCACGCCATCAAACAGCAACCACGCCATTGCGGCAAGCAGTAAGGTAACCACGGCTGCCAGGGCGGCGGGGGCAATCAGTCTGAGATAAAGCGTGTCCAGCGCATCGACATCGGCTGTGAGCCGGGAAAGCCACTGCGCGCCGGAACGGTAACTGCGCTCTGTTCGTGGCCGGGCCGCCAATCGGTCAAACAGGGCCACCCGAATATCGGTGAGTAGCTGCAGTACCGTGTTGTGGTTGTACACGCGCTCCAGATACCGGAACACCGTTCGGGACACCGCAAAAAACCGGATACCACCGCCCGGCACATAAAGATTGATGTAGGCCTGTATGCCTGCGGCAAGTAACAGGCCAACCAGCGCGGTTTCGGTCAGAAACCAGCCAGACAACGCCAGCAGACCGATACCGGAAAGCAGGGTGCCCAGTAGCAAGCCGGCACCAACCGTAAGGCGACCTTTGCGACGGAAAATCAGCGCCAGCCAGGGCTTCAGTTCAGGCATCGCGCACCTCGCCGTCATTTACGATCAATACGCGGTCTGCCAATGTCAGCAGCGCCTGATGATGGGTGGAGAACACCAGTGTTTTGCCGGATTCGCTGAGTCTATGCAGGGCCTCCAGAATGAACACCTCGCTGGTGGCATCCAGCCCGGCCGTCGGTTCATCCAGTAGAATCAGGGGATAGTCCGCCAGGAAGATACGGGCCAGGCTTAAACGGCGGGCCTGACCACCGGACAGCCCCAGACCATCCTCGGCAATGCGGCTGTGAATGCCGTCAGCGCGGCTGTCCACCAGCTCACCCAGGCCCACCTGTCGTAATGCATAGTCGATGGCAATATCCGTCGCATCCGGGGTGGTTAGCCGAAGGTTTTCGGCCCAGGTACCCTGAATCCAGAAGCCCCGCTGGCCAAGCCATCCAAACGGCTGATTGCCCGGAGCCTCGCCGAATACTGAAACAGCACCCGCCTCGGGCCTAATAAAGCCAGCCAGCAGATGCAAAAGGGTCGACTTGCCGCCACCGGAGGGTCCGGTAAGGGCGATCACCTGGCCGGCCTTGATGCGGATATCCAGGTTATTGAAGATGACCGGGCCTTCGCCGTAACGGAGCGTGACCCCGGACATCTGAATGCCGTGATCGCTGATGCCGTTGTCTGGCCGGATCGGTTCTGCGTTGTCGACAGACTGTTCCAGCCGGGCCAGAATCTCGGCACCGGCCCCCAGGGCGGCTGCCCGGTCGTGATAGTGCTGGGATAGCGCGCGCAAGGGCTGAAAGAACTCCGGGGCCAGCAGCAGGATAAGCAATCCGCTGAACAGCGTGAGTTCGTCGCTTGGGCCAAATTCGATATAACCCAGCAATCCGAAGCCGATATAGATGGCCAATACCGCAATCGCCACAGAGGCAAAGAATTCCAGTACCGCTGACGACAAAAATGCCACTTTCAGCGTTTTCATGGTGATCTTGCGGTACTGGTCGGAACGGGCTTCCAGCGTGCGGCTGGCCGCTTCTGTTTGCCCGAACAGCTGAAGCGTGGTCAGCCCCCGGACCTTATCCAGAAACTGGCCAGACAACCGGCTGACCGTTTCGAAATGCTGCTGGTTCAGCTTTTCTGCGCCCATGCCCACCAGCGCCATGAACAGCGGAATCAGCGGGGCAGAAAGCACCAGGAAAATGCCAGCCAGCCAGTCCAGCCAGAACACCAGAACGAGGATGGCCAGGGGAATCACCACAGAGAGGGTCATCTGCGGCAGAAAACGGGCGAAATAGCCGTGCAGCGCCTCCACGTGGTCCAGCCACTCGCGGGCCAGGGACGCAGCGGACGTGTCCGCCAGATTCACCGGGCCGGTGGCTTTCCAGTGATGATGCAGTTGCCGGCGGGCATCGCGCCGCACCTGCTCGCTGCAGCGGGCTGCAAAGCGGGTTTGCAGCCCCTGGCCTGCGGACCGAATCACCAGAACCGTAATCAGGGCCAGAAATACGGGCGTGAGTTCGGAAACCGGCGTTTTTTCAATCACACCCTGGTGAATCAGCCAGGCCAGCAACACCATTTGTACGATGGTGGCCAGCCCGGCAAGAACACCGGCCAGAACGGTTGCGGTGATCCAGCGCTGGCTATTGCGGGCCAGACCGGATAGCCAGGCGCGGACCTTTGACCGGGCCGGATCTGCCACTCAGTGGTACCCTTCGCCCGCACGCACCTTGCCGCGGAATACCCAGTAGGTCCAGGCGGTATAGGCCAGAACAATGGGAATGACGAACAGCAGGCCGAGCAGCAGGAACAGCTGGGACTCATAGGCGGAAGCCGCATCCCACAGGGTGTAGTTGGGCGGAACCACATACGGCCACTTGCTCACCACAAGTCCGAGATAGGTGGTGATGAACAGGCCCATGGTGGCGACGAATGGCATACCTTCAAACCGGTTGCGTACCGAACGCCAGATCTGGAAGGCACACAGCAGGGTCAGGGCCGGCAGAATCCAGATCACGCTCAGATTGGAGAACCAGCGCTCCCGCACCATGTCGTCAACAAAGGGCGTCCATACGCTGATAATGCCGAACACCACCAACACGGCAATCAGCAGTGGTGCACTTACCCGGTAGGCCCACTCTTGCAGGCGCCCTTCGGTTTTCATGATCAGCCAGGTAGAACCCAGCAGGGCATAACCGGCCAGCATCCCCAGGCCTGTCAGCACGGTGAACGGTGTCAGCCAGTCCAGCGCGCCGCCAACGTAGGCGCCATTCACGGTATTGAAACCCTGGATGTAAGCCCCGACCACAGCACCCTGAGCGAATGCGGCAATGGTAGAGCCACCGGCAAACGACCAGTTCCACAGGTACCTTGAGGTACGAGCCTTGAATCGGAATTCAAACGCCACACCCCGGAAGATGAGCCCTGCCAGCAGCAGGAACACACCAATGTAGAGTGCCGGCAGGAAGATGGAATACACCATCGGGAAGGCGGCCAACAGGCCGGCTCCGCCCAGCACCAGCCAGGTTTCGTTGCCGTCCCAGACCGGAGCCACCGAATTCATCATGGTGTCCCGGTCCTCTTCCGACGGAGCGAACGGGAACAGGATACCCACGCCCAGGTCAAAGCCGTCCATCAGCACATACATGATGATGCCGAAGCCGATAATGAATGCCCAGATGAGGGCGAGATCAAACAGTTCCATGGTCAGTGCCCCCCTTCGTTAGCCGGTTTTGCCTGATGAACGCCGTGTGAGCCGGATTCAATCTCGAACGGCACATGGGCCGCAGAGAGCGGACGGGCAGGGCGATCAGAGGCGTGCTCTTCGTCGTCAGCATCTTCAAGACCAACGTAAAGCACCCGCATGAGGTAATACACGCCGGCACTGAACACCAGGGCATAGACAACGATATAGCCGATCAACGTGAACAGCGCCATGCCGCCGGTAAGCGAGGGCGTTACCGATTCGGCCTGGGTCATCATGCCGTACACCAGCCAGGGTGCCCGGCCTACCTCGGTCACAAACCAGCCGGTAAGCACGGCAAAGAAGGGCGCGATACTCATAAAGCGCATCCCCTGAAGATACCAGCGGGTCTTGTAAAGCCGGCCACCCGCGCGCAGAAACAGGCCTGCGAGCGCAAACAGAATCATCAGGACACCAATGCCGACCATGATCCGGAAGGACCAGAACACAATCGCCACCGGTGGTTGCTCTTCGACCGCGACTTCATTCAGACCCGGCACTTCGCCATCCCACTCGTGGGTAAGAATCAGGCTGGCCAGGCTGGGAATGCCAATCTCGAAATGGTTGGTCTGGTTTTCCTGGTCGGGAATGGCAAACAGCAACAGCGGCACATTGCGGGAGGTTTCCCAGTTGCCTTCCATAGCCGCGACCTTGGTGGGCTGATGTTCCAGAGTATTCAGGCCATGGAAGTCACCTACAACCGCCTGGGCCGGGGCAATGAACAGCAGCAACCAGAGGCACATGGAGAGTGCCTTGCGATTGGCTTCCACCTCACGCCCCCGCAACAGATACCAGGCACTGACACCCGCCACCACAAATCCACCGGTAAGGAAGGACGCCAGGGCCATGTGCATAAAGCGATACGGGAAGGACGGGTTGAAGATAGCCTCGCTCCAGGAGACCACATGGAACACGCCTTCACGGAATTCGACACCGGCCGGTGTCTGCATCCAGCTGTTGGCTGCGAGAATCCAGAAGGACGAGATAAAGGTGCCGGTGGCCACCATGATGGCGGCGAACAGATGAACGCCGGCGGGTACCTTGTCGCGGCCAAACAGCAGTACCCCCAGGAACGCCGCCTCCAGGAAGAATGCGGTGATCACCTCATAACTCAGGATGGGGCCCAGGAAGTTAGCCGAGGCCTGAGAGAACGCGCTCCAGTTGGTACCGAACTGGAATGACATCACAATGCCCGAGACCACGCCCATACCGAAGACCACGGCGAATACCTTGGTCCAGAAGGTCGACAATTTGGTCCACACCGGATTACGGGTTTTGAAGGCCAGGCCCTCAAGTACCGCAATGTAGGAGGCAAGCCCGATGGTAAACACCGGAAAAATGGCGTGAAATGACACCACAAACGCGAACTGGATTCGCGATAGGATGAGAGGATCTAGTTCCATAGGAACCTCCGGTAACTCGCACAAGTCATAACAAACGGGTCAGCGAACCCGTTCAGCCGCTGCCATAGTTGATTTTGTTATGTTGTTATTACCGGCAGATGATTACGATGCTACGCAAATCGTAGCAGATTTCGATAGGGCAGTTTGTCGCACCCCTTGATATAAAACAATTATGGTGAGCCAGATGAGCTTTTACGAGGAACGAATTCTCCCCCACATCATAGACAAGGCCTGTTCCATGGGCCAGGTGATGAAGCTGCGCAGCCAGGTGGTTCCGCAGGCCCGGGGCCGGGTACTGGAAGTGGGCATGGGCTCTGGCATCAATCTGGAGTTCTACAACCAGGACCAGGTTGAGCTGGTTTACGGCCTGGAACCCTCAGAAGGCATGCGCCGAAAAGCGCTACCCAACCTGCAACGTTCCCCCATAAAAGTGGAATGGCTGGACCTGCCGGGGGAGAAAATACCGCTGGAAGACAACAGCGTAGACACCGTGCTGCTGACCTTCACCCTCTGCACCATCCCGGACTGGCACGCCGCGCTGCAGCAAATGAAACGGGTACTCCGGCCGGGCGGTAACCTGTTGTTCCTGGAGCACGGCGAATCCCCCCAAGACGCCATCCGCAAATGGCAACACCGAATCACACCCGGCTGGCGCAAACTGGCCGGTGGCTGCCACCTGAATCGCCATATAGCGGATCTGATCAAGGAAGCGGGCTTCGAAATCCAGGAGCTAGAAAACCTCTACATCCCCAAAGCGCCCAAAATCGCGGGCTACATCTACAAGGGCAGGGCGACCAAGCCGGTGGAGGCATAGAAAGCGTATTGAAGAGCCGCCGGGAAACAGAATTGCGTTACGCCACCGGCCCTTATACAATTCCGCCCTTCAAGAATCTCCCCTCCGATGCCCGGATGGTGAAATTGGTAGACACAAGAGACTTAAAATCAAAAGCCTATGTCATAAAAAAGGCAATAAAAACAACTGCTTACCTAGTTCAAAAAATTGATATGTAGCGTTTAGGTAGCAGGTGAAATAAAACGCTCCGGTGGTGAAATTGGTAAACACAAGGCACTTAAAATGCCTCGGCCTATGGCCTTGCCGGTTCAAGTCCGGCCCGGAGCACCACATTTAACCGCTCGCAGGGATTGCCAAGCGGTCGCGCCACCTGCCGGAAATGGTGGGACTGTCAGGAGAGACTGACACCCTAGCCGGTCTGTTCACACCAGCTTATAAAGCCGTTACAGATCCACTCCGGGTCAGTCTCAAGCCATCGGCAACAATGCCGCACCATTGGCCCGCACCGGCATAGATCATCAAACGCCTGTTCTGCGTCCGTGTCCTGCTTTTTGCCCTGCCAATAGTGGCGCGCATCATCCACCATCAAAGCCAGTGCAGCGCCCCATAAACGGCGTTCTGCCAAGCCTGAATCGTGGCCCATCTCATAGGCGTTTAGCTGTTCTGCATCCATCAGGGCCACCAGCAAGGCGTATCAGTTGCGGTTCAGTTGTTCCTCTAATTCCTGATTCTGTTTGCGCAGATCATCGGCGGCCTTTTCGATAGCTTCCGCTTGCTGCCTTTCCATTTTTTGGCGGTGGCGGTTGGTAAGCGGCTCCACGGCTTCGCGTACAAAATCCTGAAGATCCTTTCTCATGGCTTAGCCCTCGCTGTTAATCATTTTGAAAATAAACGGCTTCGGCCCGCGATAGGGTGCCAGCGCCTCAACAAGTGCCTTTTCAAGTGCGTTGCTGTCCATCCAAAGGCCGCGCGTATCATCCCGCTGAATGCCTGCTCTGCGGGCCAGCAGGGCGGCTTCACTCGATAGGCCGCTGTAATCCTCCGCCACTGCCTTGAACCGATCCACGGCCTCACAAATGGCCCTTGCGGCCTGCCAGGCATCAGCCACAATAGCGCGGGCCTGCTCGGTCGTGTCGTCCAGCTTTGCATCAAGGGCTTTAAGTTCCTTGCTGGCGGCTTTCCGGTTTTCCTCTGCCTGCTTTTTCTCTAGCGAGTTGATCCGGAATTGCAGGACACGGCGGCGGGCGGCCTTTTCCTCTTCCTTTTCGATTAGCCGTTCTGGGTCTTCGCCAGCATCAACAAGGCGCTGAATTTCGGCATCACTAACGGGCGCGATCTCGGCTTGTTCGTGGCGTAGCTGTTCAAGTTCGGTCATGGTCTGTTACCTCAGTTCATTTTGAATTCAATATGGGGCATTTCGTAGCGGTTGTTTGCTAGCCAAGCTGCCCCGGCAATGGCGTTACAGCGGTCATCGTGGCCTTGCGGCCCGTGGTCTATGGTGTCCTTTCCATTCCTGCCCGTGCGGCGTTCCAGTAGGGTTAGCTGGGTTAGGGCTTTCTCATCGGGTGGCAGTTCTACCCCGCCGGTTTGCAGCAGGGGCAATAGCTCGGCATACAGTTCAGAACGGTTAAGCTCTGAAGGCTTCATGGTTATGCCATGCTTGCGGAATTCCTGCCGGGGCCATTCCCCCGCGTATCTATCACCGGTGCATTGGGTGATCCGGTATTGCTTCATAACGCGGGCATAGTTGGCGGTGATTAGTGCAGGGTCGCCACGTTCGGCCCATACGCCATCAATAACGCGGCGTTCGCCTTCCTTGTGGCTGATTGCCATGGTGTATTCATCCTGCCCGCCCCCGGCAACGTCCACGAAACAGGCGTAACCGGCGCGGGACATAGCGGGCAGAATCAGCGGGCGGTTTCGGGTGTTACTGTCCACCAGCTCGCGGGTAATGAAGGCGGTTATGTCGTCACGGAATTGAGCCAGGTATTCAGCGGCGGCGCTTGCGGGGTCGCGGTCTAGCGCCTGATCCACTATCCGGCGGGGCAGTGTCGGGTTCATGGTAAGCGTTGGAGCCTGGGCCACCAGAATAGCGCCATCCTTCCCAAAGTACCGGCGGTAAGCGTCCCATAATGCCCCCCGGCGGCTGTATGGACTGGAAAGGGCGATCAGCGGCCCGTCTAGGGTGGCAAGGCCGGGGCGTACTGCGTTTAGGATCTCAAAGTCTGGGTTTGCTGAATCCTCACTCCGCCAGAACGCTACCTCGTCGGCAATAACAGCCGCGAACGTATAGCCACGGGTGGCCCTGAATGAAGCCGTACCCACTTCTATAACTGCCCGGTTTGCTAACTCTAGGGTTTCCGCTGATTCCTTTACGATCAGCCGTTGCAGCATGGGGTTAGTGTTCATCAGGCCGGTGATATACCGGAATACTGAGCGGGCGGCCTTGCGATCCTGGGCCAGACATAACACGGTTGCCACTTCACCAGGACTTAGCCGGTCTGAATGGTCATTGAAACAGGCCATAAACACGGCCAGCAGTGCAGCCGCTTGGCTCTTTCCGCCTCTGCGTCCAATGGCCAGCCATAGTTCATCGTGTGCGGCCTCTGGGGCGCTCTGGCGGCCTGTTAGTTCCTGCCAGTGGGGTAGCTCATCATCGGACAGTTCAAGGCCATAGAAGCCACTTAACAGGGCGCGCCATGCGGTGAAGCTATCGCCCCCGAACTGCTCACCAAATAAAGCGGGATCTGTCATCAGGTCGCGTATGGTTATCATTTGGCGGCCTCCCGTTGCTTCAGGAACGTGGCTAGGTCTGGAATGTCCTTTGCCACACGGTCTAGGCCTAGCTTGCTGAGAATGCCCTGAAGGCTGTTAGCGGCTTGTGTCCAGCGGGCTACATCAAAGTCTTTGCCTTTAGCCAGGCTTTGTTCTTGTTGTGCCAGCCAGTATTCAAGCCATAAGGCGCGCTCTACCAGTGACCGCTGGGCATAGCTCAAACGGTCAGCGCCCCCTAGATCATCCGTGAAGGCGCGGTAACGCTCCCGCATAACCTGGGCCACGGCATAGCGGCCATCTAGTTCACTGATCCAGCCTTGTGCGAACTTGGCCGGGGGCGCTTGTGTTTTGCTCATGGTTTGGGCCTGTTTTGCCGGTAACTGCTACCTATTTGATCCATATTTTACAGGCCTCGAACGCAAACCTATATAACACGGGGCTTTGAACGAATATCACGCGGGATTTATTGTCAGTCGTGCGGGGTAAAAAGTGGGATTTCAGCAGGGTAGGCGGGTTATTTTCGGCATTTCTTGTGGCTATCAAAGCGGCTTAGGTGATAGGTTTTACAAATGTTTTCGTTGCCTCACTCTAGCCAGGCTTTGGTGTAACGTTAATCCCTTGTCTCCCAAGGGCTAGAGCGTAACTTTCACCTAAATTACACCGGGTTGGTGTAACGTTAATCCCTTGCAGGACAAGGGCTAGAGCCTTACTTTCACCTAAATAGAGAAAATTCCTTTTTTTCTATTCCCTGTTATACCCCAAAAATTCTATTTCTCGTTTTTTGGTGTAACGGTGTAAAGTTGGCCCTCCGCCTTACTCTCCCAAGGGTTTGACGTTACACCGGGTTGGGTGAAAGTAGTGTAACGTTGGTGAACGTTAGCCAAAAAAAAGGGGCTTTCGCCCCTGATTCACGCAACAGCCCGGCTAAGGTATCGCTCCCTCCGGCCTTCCGTGACTTTCTCTAGCTCGCCATCGGCCACCATCTTTTCCACCAGTTCCCGGAAGTGGTCGCGTTTCACGTCCTTGGCTTGCATTTCTTGCCAGCCTTTCGGCTTTGTCACAAGTTGCTTTAACCGGCTTTCTGGTAGCCCTGGGGCTTTGCAGTTCCGGTGTATGGTCTGGCGGGCGTGCTGCTTTACCTGTTGCTCTGCGGCTCCGTCTGACTCGCTGTAGGCCTTCAATAGAATGTACTTCACATCATCAATCGACTGTTTCACCAGCGCATCAGCGTAACGGGCGTGTTCTAGCGTTATGGTTCCTTCCTCCAGTGCCAGAATACTAGCCACTCGGAACAGGTGTTCAGGCGCGCGGGCATAGATCCCACCGCCTACCGGGTCATTAAGCTGTTCATCTTCTTCATACCAGTCTATACAGGCCTCCAGATAATCGGCGGCCTCGTCACTGGCGGCAATGGTGGTTCCGCTCCGGCGGATTCGTTGCAGCCCGTCGAATATGCTGAACTCCAGCAGCGCCAGTTCATGTTCATCTACCGGGGTGCGGCGTAGCTTTGCCCGTGTATCTGGGCAGCGGGTCACAAGGGCGCGGCCTAGAAAGCCACTGGCGATATTGTCCAGCTTAATGAAGCTGTCCAGGCGCTCCGGTACGGAATGGCCCATCAGGCTGAAAAACGGGTTCGGCATTCCATTTTCTAGCCAGTCTATGTGTCGTTTTGCTTTCGCCAGGGCGCGTTCCAGTTTCTCGGTTTGCTCGGTATCCTCTCCGGCTTCATCTAGCGCCTTCTCCAGTTGGGCGGCCTGCTTTTGGTATGTCTCCATCAAGTTGCGCTTTTCCATGCCCCGGAACGTGTATAGCTCCGTGCTGAACATGGTCAGAATTTCCGCTTCCATCTTCGTTTCATAGGTCGCGGCGTTCTTGTTTTTGATAGATCCGAGCAGGCTGTGTACCTCATCCACGATATACAGGCTGGCCCCGTCACCTTCAAACAGGTTGTAGATAAGCTCCTTGAAGCTCCCGGCGTTGCCGTAGGTCATGCCCGAACTGTGGTGTTCCTTTGCCAGTCGCTTTACTGTGTCCTGGGCCTTTTCCTTACCGGCGGCGGTTGGGGCAATGGCCAGGGTCATCAGGTTGGGCTTTACTCCGAAAACGTTTTCCCGCTTGCGGCCTACCAGTGCCATCAGGTGCAGTGCGGCGAACGCGTAAAGCTCCGGGCGCGGTCTGCGGGCGGTCATGTTCAGCAGCTTGCAGATTTCACCGGCCAGCCCCGGCGGGTTCGCCAGATCCACACTAGCCAGGCTAGGGGGTTGCGGCTCCGGCTGCTCCGGGTCACTGAACAGGGCGTTAATGTCGGCCTTCCGGGCTTCCTCGGCCTCTTTGGCGGCCATGTGTGCCCGTTGATTATGCAGCTCAAGGGTTACGCCCCCTTGTACCTCAATAGTCCTGCAAAGCTCTATAAATGCGTCAGGGCTTCGGAAGTCGATCCCCTCCAGGTGCATCAGTAGATCTATAGCCCCGTGCCACTGCCCATCACAAAACGGGTCTTTCTCGTGGTAGGTAATGAAACGGTCGGTTTCTGGGTCATAGATCCCGCCGGGGTTGCCGTCTTTCTCCCGGTTGGCTGAATAGAATTTTTTTTCAGAAACGAAAATAGCCCCGGTGTTTTCCAGCAAATCCCGCGCGCGGTAATTGCTCAAAAAATATTCAGAAGGGTGGATTCCTCCCGGCGGAACTTCTACGGCTTTGCTGTAGTCTTTGGCCGGTTTCGCTTTTGCTTTGCGGGCTTCGTCCTCTGCTTCCCGCTCCGCTTCCTCTGTCAGTTCATCGGCCCAGCAGTCCGGGTGCATCGGTTCGCCGGGTTCTACGTGGTGGCTGTAGAACTCCCCACGGTTTGGCAGGTAGCAGAGTTGCCCGGTTCGCTCGCTTACCCGGTCGGGTGGCACCCCAGCGGCCTCTAGCTTGTCGTTCAGGAT
>Ga0075441_10000583_pt1 | contig 18560 bp, 32 predicted proteins | sample CoawatmetaG00DNA_FD_71582 | JGI IMG/M metagenome (GOLD analysis project Ga0075441, IMG submission 71582) | Marine microbial communities from the West Antarctic Peninsula - Coastal water metaG002-DNA | ecosystem: Environmental > Aquatic > Marine > Coastal | place: Atlantic Ocean: West Antarctic...
CCTTTACTTTGACGTTTTTGGTATATATTATTTAATAACTAGAAATAAGAATTATCTAATAACTAGAAATAAGAAAGGAGAAAACCGTGACAGTATATGTCGTACAAGAAGTTCCAGGACGGAATATCGCATCAGCTAGACAGTATGGTGAGTTTGAAGTTCTTCTACCTTCTAACACACAAATTATGTTAAGTGCTGCACCCTCAGTTCGTAGGATGAAAAACATCTTGCGAGGCTATAAGGATGAAGACTACTTATTATTAATAGGCGATCCCGCCGCAATTGGAGTAGCGTGTTCTATCGCTGCATTTTATAATCAAGGTCGGTATAGTATCCTTAAATGGGATAGACAGGAAGGACTTTATTACCCTGTCAGTATCAACCTACATCAGAAAGGAGAAATTGATGAATAAGAAACCAACCTTTGAGGACTTGGTCGGAAAAGAAGACATCCAGGAATGGAGTAATAAAGTTTCCGATGGAGAACTCTCTATCGTTTCTAACTTAGCCAATAAACAATTAAAACTTGCTACAGAACTAAAGCAATTAGAAGTTGATTTAAAAGCTAAGAAAGAAGAACTTCGTTTGACTTCGGAGCAAGAGTTACCTGACGCTATGCAAGCGGCGGGGCTAACTCAAATAGTTCTCAGCACTGGAGAGAAAATCTCCATTAATGAGTTCTATAATGCTCATATATCGAAAGCAAACCAAGAAGTAGCATATCAATGGCTGATAAAAAACGGGCACGCAGGCTTAATTAAGAACGAAGTTCTATTAAAGTTTGATCGTGGAGAAGATGAAAAAGTTGCACAAACTGTTTCCGCTCTACAAGCACGTGGACTATCACCTAATGTGCGTCAAAGTGTTCACCACAGTTCACTGAAAGCCTTTGTTAAGGAACAGTTTACTGCAGGGAACGACATTCCAACCGAGCCTTTTGGTATCTATATAGGTACTAAAGCAATTATTAAAAAGGATTAATATTATGGCAGAAAATAAAGCAGTAGCTGAAAAGAAAGCTACATCACTGACTACATTCGATGATAGTCTATTATCGGGCGGCACAGGACTAGAAGAAACTACTACAGAGGATTTTGCGATCCCCTTTATTAGAGTTTTACAGCCCATGTCCCCACAACTACAAAAACAAGACGGAAGTTTTGTTCCAGGAGCGGGTGCAGGAGATCTGTACAACACCGTAACAGGAGAAACGTATGATGGCGAGAAAGGAATTTCCATAGTCCCGTGTGCATATAATAAGAAGTATCTCGAGTGGATCCCCAGAAATAAAGGTGGAGGATTAGTTAACCCTAATCACGACATCTCTATTCTATCTAAATGCACTAGAGATGAAGAGACTAGAAAGTTTATAACACCTGACGGCAATGAGATTGTTGAAACGGCTCAGTTTTTTGTATTAACTTTAACTCCTGAACCTCAACAAGCAGTTCTTGCCTTTACCTCCACAGGTCTTGGGGTAGCTAGGAAATGGCTAACTATGTTGAGAATGGCTAGAGTACAAAATAATAAAGGTCAGTCTGTTGAAGCACCTATGTTTGCTTATACTTATAAATTAACCACTACGACTCAGTCAAATGATAAAGGCACGTGGAATAATTATTCAGTTAATCAAGAAAGTCCAACAGAAATAGCAATAGCAATGATGGCGAAAGAATTCATGGCGGCGGCTAGATCTGGAGATGTTGAGGTTAGAGAAGAACAACAACGTGATGATACAGCTAAAGCTACTCAAGCTGACGACGTAATTTAAGACGGAGAAATTAAATGTCGTTAGCAGAGGAGTTTTCTATCCGCTATGCAGGACTACGTCAAGCATATGGAACGTTTACAGCTAACAATGAAACTCGAGAAGATGGCAAGGCGAGTGGTAAAAACATTACCATATCTAAGGAGTTGTCTGATAAAGACCTCCTGAAACTATGGGAAAACCACTTGTCGGGTCAACAAAGTGTCGGTATCGTTCCCATAGACCAACACAATAAATGTGTTTGGGGGGCGATAGATGTTGATGAGTATCAGCTAGATTTAAAAGACTTAGCCTTAAAAGTAGCAAAACAAAAACTACCTCTGGTAATTTGTAGAAGCAAAAGCGGAGGAGCACACATCTATATCTTCCTAGTTGAACCAATAACTGCCTCTATGTTGCAAAGAAAACTACGTCAGCTTGCTGCTGCTATTGGTTATGGGGGAGCAGAGATTTTTCCTAAACAAACACAGCTTTTATTAGATCGTGGAGACAGAGGAAGCACCTTAAATATGCCTTACTTTGGAGGAGAAAACTCTACTCGTTATGCTTACGGTAAAAAAGGACAAGCACTCTCTCCCGAAGAATTCTTAGAATACTGTAAGGAAATAGAACTAACTCCTAAGACTCTTGAAGCATTAGAAGCAAGTCCTCTAAACGAGTCTATCAACTGGCTCGATCAAGGACCCCCGTGCCTACAACATTTAGTTGTGCAAGGCTTTCCTAAAGGAACTAGAAACTCAGGGTTGTTTAATGTTGGGGTGTTTCTAAGGAAGAAGTATGCAGATGATTGGGAAAAAAGATTAGAAGACATAAATATTAAATTTATGCAACCGCCTCTAGGAGCACAAGAAGTGTTAACGATAGGCAAACAAGTACAAAGAAAAGATTACTTTTATAAGTGTAATGATCAGCCCATTGCTAGTCATTGCAACAGTCCTTTATGTCGAACTCGTAAGTTCGGTATTGGAGCAAACGGGGGAACACCCTTGTTCAGTAACTTAACTAAACAGGACAGTGATCCTCCAATATGGTTTTTAGATGTAGAAGGTGGTCGACTCGAGTTAGAGACCGATGACCTACTGAATCAAAACAGATTTCAAAGAAAATGTATGGACGCTTTAAATAAAATACCACCTAAAGTCAAGGAAAATGTGTGGCGACAGATTATTCAACAGCTTTTAGACGCACTAACAGTGGTAGAAGTGCCTAAAGAAAGCTCCACAGAGGGACATTTCTTAGAGTTATTAGAGAATTTCTGCACAGAAAGACCCGCTAGGGAGCGAGATGAGCTGTTATTACACAAACCTTGGACGAGTAAAGGCAGAACTTATTTCAGATTAGGAGACTTAATGGACTACCTAACTAGACATAATTTTAAAGAGTATCAAAGGAATAAACTGACGGCTAAGCTAAAGCAACTTCACGGAGAGCCTTACTTCTTTAACATAAAAGGACGAGGAGTTAATGTCTGGTTTATTGAGGAGTTTAAAACTCAAGACGAGCCACATGACCTACCAGACTTTAAGGATAACTTGCTATGATGATGTATGCTAAAGGTGTTTTTAAAGGAGAAGATCCGAAGATAGAAACGTGGGATCGTCCAAGCGTTAGAAAGTTTAATGGAAAAATGGTTGAGGGACGACCGACAAAAGGTTACGGAATCTCTGAGTTTAATTATGCAGGAAAGTTGTATAAACCAGAGCCTTGGACAAAAGATATGAAGTCTATTAAAGAAAAAGCAGAGACATGGGCGGCAAAAATAATAGGTCGCAAGATTAAATTTACCTTTTGTTTATGTGGGCTATATGAAACAGGAGATGTTACGATTCCTCACCATTCAGATACCGTTCCTAAGTTAAGAGATTATGTTTTAGGAATCTCTTTTGGAGCACCCAGAATACTTGAATGGACGGACTATACAGGGGGGTTGATTAAAAAGAAAACAAACAGCAGTAAGATTCATTTAGACGGGTATTTTTTAAAGTCTGAAACACGAAGATTCTTACTCGAAGACGGAGATGCTTATCTGTTCGATGGAAACTCTCAAATGACAAGCACTCATTCAATTCCAGCACTAGAAGGAACAGGAAGAAGAATTAATTTAACTTTTAGGAGTGGACTGTGAACTGTTGGCATTGTAATACTGAATTAATTTGGGGCGGCGATCATGATGTTGAAGATGACGAGGGAAATGAGATGATAGAAACAAATCTATCTTGTCCTAAATGTGAGGCTCTTGTTTTAGTTTATGCTAGAGTTTTTGAGGAAGAAATAAGAAGGGAAGGCATAAAAGAGTGACACTGCCCGCACATACACAAGTTATTTTAGGACCACCAGGAACAGGGAAGACTAGCACACTACTGGGACTAATAGAAGATGAATTAGAAAAAGGCACAAAGCCTGAGTCTATAGGATTTTTTACTTTCACTAAAAAGGCAGTTAAAGAAGGCAAGGAAAGAGCGATGACTAAATTTAACATAGGAAACAAAGACTTGCCGTTCTTTAGAACTCTACACTCCCTAGCCTTTAGACAACTAGGACTAACTAGAGAAAGTGTTATTGGTCGCTCAGACATAATTGATTTAAATGAAAAACTTAACCTAAGACTAACAGGAAGGACCACTTCAGAGGAAGGGCATTTATTTGGCATGACACACGATGATCGTTTAGCTTTTATAGAAAATCTTGCCCGTATGAGAGATATTCCTCTCGAACAGCAGTGGCACGAGGTCGAAGACGCGGTAGGGTGGTTTGAATTAGAGCGTTTCGCTAGAGGACTAAAATTGTTTAAAGAAGACAGACTTTTGGTGGATTACACTGATATGTTAGAACAGTTTTTGATTAAAGGGGATGTCCCTACTCTTGATGTTATGTTTGTAGACGAGGCTCAAGACTTATCTCCTTTGCAGTGGGCGGTGGTTCGTAAGTTAGCCGAAAAAGCAACACGAATCTATGTTGCAGGAGACGATGACCAAGCCATATATAAGTGGGCAGGAGCAGATGTTGATTATTTAATAGAAAACTCTAAGAACGCTCTCGTTTTAAAACAATCGTATCGAGTCCCTTCAGCAGTACATAAAGTTGCTAGTCAATGTATTGGTCAAGTACGATCCAGGATCTATAAAGAATGGAAACCTAGAAAAGAAGAAGGAGTGGTTCGGTGGGAACCAACTATTGAATTAGTTAACATGGAACAGGGAGATTGGCTTGTTTTAGCAAGAACAAATTACTTATTAGAAGAAGTAGACGAGTATTGTAGAAATGAGGGGTGGTTTTTTGAGATAAAAGGAAGAACCAGTATTTCTGAAAGGAAAGTAAGAGCAGTTATTTATTGGGAACGTCTACGACAGGGAAAAGCGGTCTCTTTAAATGAATGTGCCAACATATTAAAGTACATTAAAGTGGCAAAGCCTAAGAAACTAGACTTGTTAGACAGCGATATCTTATTACAATACCAAGATCTAAAAAGTCATTTCCCCGACCTACCAGAAGGGCACTGGTATGATGTTTTTACTCTACTTAGCCCTACAGAAATCAGCTATATTAGAGCCATGTTAAGACGAGGAGAAAAGATAACTAAACAGCCTAGAATAAGACTGTCAACGATTCATGCTGCTAAAGGCGGGGAAGCAACTAATGTGGTGCTGTTAACAGACATCACTGCCAGAGTTTATAAAAACTATCAGGAAAATCCTGATGACGAAAACAGAGTGTTTTATGTAGGTGTTACAAGGACAAAAGAGAACTTGTATTTAATAGAGCCTAAAACAACACGCTGCTATCAAATGTGAAAGTGCTTTACTTTGTATAGCTTTGTAATTAATAATATAAGGGTAAATTTTAGAAAGGAGAAGTTATGAACATATTTTATTTAAGTAAAGATCCTTGGCTTGCTGCAGAAGCACAGCCAGATAAGCTGTTAGTAAAAATGATATTAGAAAGTGCTCAGATGTTATCGACCGCGCACCGCGTATTAGATGGGGACGAATATGCAGACGCTAATAATCTGTATAAGAAAACCCATATGAATCATCCGTGTGCTGTGTGGGCTAGAGAGACCAGTGGAAACTACTGGTGGCTTTATAAGCATTTTCTAGGACTAGGTAGAGAATATACCTACAGATATAAGAGAACGCATTTAAGTATAAAGAAATTAGCAGATCCTTTATATGTGATGCCCGATAATATTACTAGAGGACTTATGACTGAGATTGCTCAGGCTATGCCCGAACAGTATAAGAATGAAGACCCCATAACCGCGTATCGTGACTATGTTGTTAATGAGAAACATTACGCTAAGTGGAATAATGGAAGAAATAAACCAAGTTGGTGGGAGGTAGCCTAATGGCATCTATAAGAAAGAAATTGACCGTAAACGAAAACGATAGTAAAAATACTAGAATGGATCTTGCTTCGGCAGGAGTTCTAGGAAATTGGCGACCTGATGAGATAGCACACATGAGCCGTTTTGATAAAATAGCTTCTTTATGTATTTCGGAGTCTAAGAACTTAGGCAGACCATTAAATACATTTGAAATGGGGTGTGGAGAGTGTTGGTCACTAAGAACGCTGTATAAAGCCTATGTGATTAAAAAGTCTGCCGTTATCAGTTCCTATTATGGAGTTGATATTGATCCTGCTTGTGAATTAGAAAATCCTTATTGGTCTAATGCAGGTGAGCCTTTATCTGAGTCTGCATGGTTTAAGATCTTTAATGGGAAAATAAAGATACAAGATGTAACCGTTCCTAGATTAGATGAAAAAGGAAAAGAAATGGATCTTTTCGAATTAGAAAGCAACAGTATAGACTTTTTCTGGTCGACTGAAGTAATTGAACATATGAGACCTGAGTTCGTTCCTGGATGGTTAGATGATGCCGCACGGGTGATGAGACCTAACGCACTTGGTTATGTGTCTACTCCTAACCACGACGGATCTAACGATAAACTTCCTGAAGATCATATATATGAGTGGGGCTTTGAAGAACTTAAACAAGAACTAGAAAGAAACTTTCACATTGAATCTGTTGTAGGGACGTTTATACAGTTGCCTAATTTGAAGAAAGCTATGAAAATGCATATAGAGCCGATGGTTGATGGCATACCTACACACACTAATATAACAAGATATCCTGAAGCATGGAAAGTAGAGCAGTTTGAGATCTTAAAAGAAAGGTACGGCAATCATTTTTTAAGAGTAGTCTGTGCAACACCTTATCCAGAGTTTTCTAATAATTGTGCATGGGTACTTAGAAAAAAATGACCGACTTTATACCAGAAGAATTAGAACGCTATCGCTACTGGCAAGTTGAGCGAGAAAAGATTCGCCTTCTAAAAGAGGGCGGGGCGGAACCTCCTTGGACGGATGATCCGATATTACAAAACTTTAAGTTTTGCCAAGTGTTTCGTGAGGATGACCGTACAACACGTTGGTTTGCTAAGCATATTAGAGATCCTCTGCAGGGTGTGCAGAGTGTTCTAATGGCAACGGTTATTTTTCGATGGTTTAATTTAATAGAAACAGGCAGAACACTTATCGAGCACGACTTATTATTAAACTGGGACAGAAAAAAGGCGATTAAAGAAATTACGAAACAACCTAAATGGATAACAGGGGCTTATATCATTAAAACCCCTAACGGCATGGACAAAGTTACAGGAGTAGCTGAGTGTATTAGTCATATGTGGCAAGATCGAAACTACCTCACGGACACACTATTTGCCGATTGGATGAATAAAGAATCTTCCTTAGAAAAAACATGGACGATGCTCAGAGACTATCCTTATATGGGACCATTTATGGCGTATGAAGTTGTAACTGATTTGCGATGGACACATTTTTTAGAGCACGCAGAAGATAGATTAACGTGGGCTAATGCTGGACCAGGAGCCATGCGAGGACTCAATAGACTAACAGGAAGAGACTTAGAATTTTCTAAACGCAGCCATGATTGGAATAAAGAAATGAATGATCTATATGAAATTATGACTGAGAAAAGCCCTCGTATTTGGTTTAATCGAAAAGACTTGCCGTATGAGATGAGAGAAATTGAGGGAGGACTTTGTGAATTCGATAAGTACACACGTATGTACAAAAAAGAAGGAAGAACAAGGTCTGTATTTAAACACAACAAGGAACGTCCTCTAATTGAAGACGTAATAGAAGGAGAAAGTAAGTATGTCATTAACGGGAGATAGAGTTATAACGCTCTTAGAGGATTTTGGAGACTCTGTAGATATTTTCTACACACAGTTTTTGGAAGTGTCTTTCTTTTTAAAAGTATCTGCATCGGAGCAGATGGCAGTGGCTTTTGTGAAAAGAAAACTTCCAGGACTCACGGAAGACGAGATAAGATTTTTAATTAATGAAATAGTGGAAGGATATTACGACACGCTATGAGAGTAATTTATGCAAGAAACGTAAACGATGCTCTACTGAAAGGCTTAGATCTCTTTCAACATGAGACTAATTATTATGTGCAAGAGACGCGTAACGGAACAACTTACGAGGCAAAAGAACCTGTAACAACGGTTTACTCTAATCCTTGGGAAAGAGTTTGTTTACATGAAGAAAGAGATGCTAATCCTTTTTTCCATTTTATAGAAAGCCTTTGGATGTTGGCGGGAAGAAAAGATTTAGCCCCACTGACTTATTTTGTAAAGTCTATGGCGGATTTTTCTGATGACGGCGAGACGTTATGGGGAGCGTATGGTTGGAGATGGCAAAGTTATTTTGGTAAAGATCAATTACCCCTCATCATAGAGATGTTGAAGAAAGATCCTAATGATCGTAGAGCTGTTTTACAAATGTGGGATCCTATTAAGGATTTAGGCAGAGAGGGCAAAGACGTTCCCTGTAACACAAATATTTATTTTAAAGTTAGAGAGGGCAAACTAAACATGACTGTTTGCTGTCGATCTAACGATGCAGTTTGGGGGGCTTATGGAGCAAATGTTGTTCATATGTCTATATTGCAAGAGTACATGGCTACGATGATAGGAGTAGACATAGGAACGTATAGACAAATTAGCGATAGCTTTCATGTCTACACAGAAATGCCTGTTTGGAAAAAGGTCAAGGATTTAAAAATTGATCCTTATAACTATCCTCATCTTTACAAAAACCCTTACGATAATTTAGAGGGGTATATAAAAACTCCGTTAATAACAAACAAAACCTCTTTTCATTGGGAGTTGGATAGATTTTTTAATACACATCCAAACGATATGGACAATCAGGGTTGGGAAAATCCTGCCTTTAAAGAGATAGCTGTTCCTATGACAATGGTTTATGCAAAACATAAACAAAAAGATCATAAAGCAGTTTATGAGTTATTAACTCAGATTAAACCAATGGATTGGAAAACAGCTTGTTTCAACTGGATCCGCAAGAGAGACAAGAAGTATGCTAACGCGGAACAAGGAGAAAAAAATGATTAAATGGTTTATTAGTTTGTTTCGGAAAGAAACGAAAGACGAGAAAATTATTCGAAAACTGAGAGAGGGGGGTTATCCTCCTTACAACGATAAAAATATAAGGAGAAACATATGAGTAAGTGGGAAAAAATGAAAGATATCGCTCAAGGAGATTTAGAGGCACTTAAAGTTGCTGAAGAGTCTTATGGCGACTCTTGGAAACGTCGTGGAGGTGTTGGTGCTTTTATGATGTTAGCCCGTAAGTTCGATAGGATAGAAAACCAAGCTAAAGCAGAAAATTGGGATATTTTCGAGGCGGGATCGTTCTATCGTGGGGAGGACGGTATATTAGATGATATTAGGGACTTGAGAAGGTATCTAATTCTAGTGGAGAATGAAATTCTTAATAATAATGATAATAATACGTCTGAACAAGACGAGGAGGATGACCTATGAAATGGTGGAACGAATTGGTGGAAAGTATTCATGATGCTTTTTATCCCGAGAAGAAAAAGCAAAAAATGATAGAAGAGGCTACGAAGAAGGGTGAAGTAATACTGGGTAAATTTGATGACGCACCCGTTATTAAAACAAAACCCCAAAGAGCCAGAGGAGTTAAAGGTAAGTATAAAGCTGATGATAAATCGACTACAAATATCAATGAAGCTTGGGTTGGTGGTAAAGCACCTAAGAAGAAGGGAACTAAAAAGAAGAAAAAATAATGTTGCAAAACACCATGTTTACTCCTGAGAGTTCTTGGTCAGTACCTGATGTATTCCCTCAGTTTTCTGAGACGGAAACAGTAGCTATTGATTTAGAAACTTATGATCCTCACTTAATGACTTGTGGTCCAGGATGGGCGACAGGTCGAGGTCATGTTGTAGGCATAGGTGTTGCTGTCAATGATTGGCAAGGTTATTTTCCTATCCGTCATAAAGGAGGAGGAAACTTAGACGAAACAGTTGTTATACGATGGCTGAGCAATCTACTCTCCTCTGAAAAACGCGAGGTTATTTTCCATAACGCACTCTATGATGTAGGTTGGCTACGGCGAGAAGGAATAATTGTGAAGGGTAAAATACTTGATACAATCGTTGCAGCTCCCTTAATCGACGAAAATAGATTTTCTTACTCGCTCGACAACTTAGGAGATCATTATTGTGACGAGAAAAAAGATGAGTCTTTATTACAAGACGCAGCTTTGGCTTACGGCATTAACCCTAAATCAGAAATGTATAAGTTACCTGCAAAATATGTTGGACCTTACGGTGAGCAAGATGCTGCATTAACCTTAAAACTTTGGCACAAACTAAAGCTTGAGATTAGTGATCAAAACTTGGACAGCATATTAGAGATGGAGTGTAAACTGATCCCTCTGTTATTAGAAATGAGATGGAGAGGGGTGCGGATAAATGAAAATAAAGCAGATGAAGTTAGTGAGAAACTCTCTAAAGAAGAACAAAAAATTCAAGTGGAGATTAAGCGTAAGTATGGCTCCGATGTCAAACTCTGGGCTAATGCGTCTCTACAAGCTGTTTTTGATAAGAATGATCTCTGGTATCCTAAAACAGAAAAAGGCATGGCGAGCTTCCAAAGACAATGGCTAGAGTCCCACGATCATGAACTGCCACAGCTAATTGTGAGGGCGCGAAAACTTAATAAAGCTAGAACTACTTTTATTGATAAGATGATCAAAGAACATTGTTTTAATGGCAGGATTCATGCAGAAGCACACGCTATGCGTAACGATCGTGGTGGTACAGTTAGTGGTCGGTTTAGTTATAGCAATCCTAATCTACAACAAGTTCCTGCAAGAGATCCAGAAATTGGTCAACTAATACGTTCTTTGTTTATTCCTGAGGACGGCTGTCAATGGGGAGTTTTTGACTACTCTCAACAAGAGCCTAGACTAACCGTTCACTACGCTAATCAAATGCAATTAACAGGGGCTAAAGAAGCAGTAATTGAGTATACAGAAAAGAATGCAGATTTCCATCAGATAGTAGCCGACATGGCTAATATACCCCGTAAACAGGCTAAAACCATTAACTTAGGGCTTAGCTACGGGATGGGTAAGGAAAAGTTAATTAAGGAGTTAGGGGTAGACGACACTACGGCGGAAAACCTCTTTAAACAGTATCATGCCAAAGTTCCTTTTATAAGAGCACTCCAGGATCAGTGTGCACGAGTAGCGATGGACAGAGGATATATAAGAACATTTGCAGGCAGAAGGTGTCGTTTTGATCGGTGGGAAAGTCGATATGAAAAGACCCCTCCTTTGCCTCTACAAGAAGCAAGAAATAAATATGGTTTTAGTTTAAAAAGATCATATACTTACAAAGCATTAAATCGTCTAATACAAGGCTCTGCCGCTGACATGACGAAGTTAGCAATGATAGATCTTTGGGAGGAAGGAATTGTTCCTCACCTACAAGTTCACGATGAGGTTGACATCTCAATAGAAAACACTGAACAAGCCAACACAGTTACAAGAATAATGGAAAACTGTGTAAAACTTGCAGTACCTCTATTAGTGGACATAGAACTAGGCACATCGTGGGGCGAAACAAAGGAGATAAAAAGATGAAAGGTATTTCAGAACAAAAAGCAAAAGAAAATTCCATTAGGTATCGAACTATGTATGAACGATGGTTAAAGGAAGAATTAACATTGGAGCAATTAGGAAACGAATACGAACTCACTAAACAGAGAGCGTGGCAAATTATCACTCGTTGTAAATTAGGACAAGGAGACTACTATTACGGGGTACAACTTGCTCGACATAAATGGGGAGAATTAAAACTACTCTACTCTTCTGATCTAGAACAAACTAAAAGAGCCTATGATGAGTGGTTAAAAGAACGGGACATTAAACTGACCTCTCACAACCAAAAGTACGCGCCACATACAGGATGGAACTGGGATTTCTAATTGTCGGGCTACTGCTTTACTTTGCTGTTTTTGGGGTATAGTATAGAGGTATGGCTAAATTTTACTGTAAAGTATGCAAAGAGGAACTGGAAGGAAAGCGTAGAAAATTTTGTAGTCAAAAATGTATTACTGAATTTCATTCCCCGAACAAACTAGGAACTAACACTTCTTTAGAATGTATAGAGTGTGGAAATAAGTATGAAAAAGAAAGAGGAGACCTGAGATCCTATCACTATTGTTCTCCAAAATGCTCTAGTGATGCAATCCAAAATGCAAACAAAAACCCACTCAGTACCTATGGCACAGATTTTAGAAGAAAGCGTAAGGCGAAAGCAAAAAAGAGACAAAATGGATTGGGAGATCCAACGTGGTTGTGTGGCTCTTTTATCGGTAATATGCCCGACAACATTAGATACACATTAGCCTGTATTCCTGACGGACCTTATGTGGTAGAAGATATGGAAGAAATTGAAAGAATTATATGGGAAGAAAGAAACAGCCCTCGAGTGGTCAAGAGCGAAAAACAAAAACTAAAAGAAATAAAAGCGAAAGCACGAGCAGGAATTAATTGGCAAAGAGGAACACATCTTCCCTATAAGCTGTACGATAAAAAATTAAAGAAAGCATAAATGGCAAAAGAAAAGAACCTTTGGTTATTGATGAGAAAGAATCTACCAAAGATACACCTTCAAAGAATTGAAACAGGCATGACGGGAGCAGGGGTTCCTGATGTTAATGGCTGTGCTAAAGGCAAAGAGTTTTGGGCAGAACTAAAAGAGATCCACTCAGGAAATCAACTCACTCTACGACCTATGCAAATATCCTGGATTGCTAAACGAGCAATGCATGGAGGGCAAGTCTTTGTTTTAGCTCGAAAAAATAGTGAGATTAAATTATTTCATGTAGACGGACTGGAAGGAATAAAAGAACTCGTAAAGGGTGGTTTTAAGTCTAAGGCTCTTTTAACTCTTACTATTCCCTACGACTGGGAAGCTCTTAATACTGCTTTACTTTCGTAACTTTGGCGTTTACTATATACGGGTAGCTAAAAGGCTACGGTGATTAAAATTAGAAAGGAGAAAATATATGTCACATGAACTAGAAACGATGGCTTGGACGGGTGAGAAACCTTGGCACGGATTAGGTGTCGAAGTTAAACCCAACCTTACACCATTACAAATGCAGAAGGCAGCAGGACTTGACTGGACCGTTAGTAAACGACCTAGTTATACGATTGATGCCCCTGAGTGGAGCGAAAATGTAGGGCTTATCCAAGCGGATAAAACTTTTCACATTGTTCGCGACACGGATAACCGAATATTGAGTCACTGTGGTAGGGATTATGTTCCTATTCAGAACAAAAATATTTTTGAGTTCTTTAAACGCTTTACTGACGCGGGGCACATGACCATGGAAACCGCAGGTAGCTTAAAGGATGGCGGACAAATTTGGGGTCTAGCTAAAATTGCAGACGATTTCGAACTTGTTGGCGGTGATCAAATAAAAGGTTATCTCTTAATTAACCAACCCCATATCGTAGGAAGTGCAATGGTTATTAAACTCACACCGATTCGTGTCGTTTGTAATAATACACTTACTTTCGCATTACAATCAGGTGGAGCATCTTTCCGTATGCCTCATGTTAAAGCGTTCGGAGACGACGCGGTACAAGCTGCAGAAGAGGCTCTAGGGCTATCTGGACAGCGTATGGCAGAGTTTAGAGAAGCGGCAACTGTGTTGTCTAAAAAGAAAGCTAAGCACTCCGATGTTCTTGATTATATAGGCGAAGTTTATCAGCCTTCTATGATTGCTGAATACCGACGCGACCAAGAACTTAGAGCCAGTGGCAAACTGCTTGGTATGGACGAGCCTTTAATTGATAAGTTTAATAAGTATCCCAGTTTAGTTGTAGACGCTCTACAACAAGCTCCAGGATCACAGCTTAAATCAGCTAAAGGAACTTGGTGGGGAGCATTAAATGCCGTTACCTATGTAGAGGATCACTTGCACGAGTCTCAGACTGCAGGAAATACCCTACACAGTGCGTGGTTTGGTGCCGCAGCTAATCGTAAAAGTAGAGCGCTTGATATTGCTCTAAAGAGAGTTGCATAATGCCAGAAAACCCAAAACAGTATTTCATCGATGATGATACTTTAGCAAAAATATGGGTTGCACTATTTGAGTCAGGTCACGAAGATCTGGCTCAAGAAGTGTGTACTAATATGATTGCTCAAGGTTGCCAAGAAATAACAGGTGTTGACGATAATGTCCTTATCTTAAATTTCTGGCGGAAATATTTAGAAGATCGAAACTTAGTTAAATTTCATGACGAGCCAGAGGAGGTGCACTAATGGAAATAGTAATTGAAAAAGGTATTGCTTTACCCGATGACCTGAGAGGAGGAAGAACACTCTATCCTTTCGATAAGATGGAGGCAGGGGACTCTATGTTCTTTGTTTTAAAAGAAGGAGATAATGCTCAGCGTATGAAAAATCGTTTAGCTCAATCGTCTCGGACTTATGGCAAAAAACAAGAGCCAGAACAGCATTTTGTTATTCGTTATCGTTTAGAAAACGAAATCTCAGGAGTAAGAGTGTGGCGAAGGGACTAGAGAACTACATAGAACTGCTCACCAAGCACTCTCAACTGCTGGGTGAGTTAGTTTCTCATATAGAAAAAACAGACTTATTTCACTGTCGTAAAAGTGTGGGAAAAAGTGGAAGACTAATGGTTTTTGTAGATGAGGAACTATATGAACTGGTAGACAAAGCAAACGATTTGATCGCTGGTCCAACTCGTGGTTATGTTGACCAAGACTGAGCTAGTCTTATACTGCTTTACTTTCTTACTGGTGTAAGGCAGAATAAAGGCTTGTTCGTAATATTAACGGTAATTTAATTACCACAAAAGAAAGGAGAAAGTTATGCAAAATGCAACTTCAACTTCAACCTCTGTAAAGAGGAAACCGCCAATTAAAAAAGTGGCGAGTAAAAAACCTTTAAGCAAGGCTCAGGTGAATTCGATTCCCAAGCCTGTGAGTGGAGGCAAAGGATCTGCTAGGACTTTATACAAGTACAGCGGAAAAATGCCAAAAGTCGCTAAAGGATTTACTCCGCAAATGTTGGCTTTAATCATTACTGCGAAGGAAGCGAAAAAAGCTGAAATTAATTCAGCAAGCTTCACTGCACAGGACTTGGTTAGGCTCGCGGTGAAGAATGGCAATTTGACTACTAATCAAGATCCGCTCAGAATCTTTAGATTCTACGCGAAGCGATTAGTAGAAGAAGGCTACTTTGTAAAGGTGAAATAACCTTTGGGTGAATCGGGAGCGCGCCGTTGTAAAATCCTTGCCCTCTTTTAAATAAGAGTAGACAAGAGACAAGGTTACGGATGAAACTGGAATGAGAACTAAACCGCCACCAGACCGATTCACTCTAATTATTTAGAGACAACATGAAAACGAATATAAAAATAGAAATTAGTGATGCTGAACGGCTCGATCTAGGGCAAAAGTATCACAACACCCAATCTAAAAGATTACTAACACGGGACGAACTAAGGGAGATCGTTCAGGAGTTTGTACATCAAATTATCGACTCGGACACGAGCGTAAAAAACACAATAGAAACAACAGCTTACGAAGGAAGTTGGAGAAAAATATATCATTACAACGGCAGAAAAATCAATAAAAGAGAATGGTTAGAATTGCCTGATGGTGATAGGAAGTTTTATAGTTTTGAAGACTAATGGTAGCAGTCTTATACTGCTTTACTTTGACTTTAGTCTCGTTTATAATATTAGTATAACTAAAACAGAAAGGAGAAAGTTATGTCAGAAAATAGAATATTGCCAAAAGGCTTACAAATTCTTGATAAAGAACCCGTACAGGTCAAAAACCCATACAGCGGTGAGAGTGTAGTGCTCCAACCCGATGCTGTTGCCGTTTACGACTGGATCAAAGGTGCAGAACACTTAGAGTTGTACGATGATATGAACAAAGGGCTTGACTGGTTTGCTAAGCACGAACCTGATGCCTATATGGTTTTACTGGACTAAGGGGGATATTATGGAAAGCAGTGATAATTGGAATCGGGTCTTAAATGACCTAAGAGAGTCGGGCGAAATAAATATGTTCGGAGCAGTAGGTTGGCTAGTAAATAACTATGGTCTCGAAAAATCTAAGGCAAGCGAGATATTCAAAACTTGGACTAAAACTTTTGAAGAGGGTAATTAATTATGGAAGATCTTAAAAAAGTGACTCACATCTGTGATCTTTGTGGAGGGGCGATCGAGCACCACAAAAATAAAGAAGGTGAGGTTTATTGGAATAAAGGGCATAACGCTCAGCCTGTAAGTGAGGGACGAGCCTGCAATACTTGTAATGACGATAAAGTGATCCCTGCTCGACTGGCAGCAATTTATGACATGATGGAACCTGAGAACGCTAAGATAATTAAAGAAAATTTCGATATCCAGTTTAAAACAGGGGTAGATGATGAGTAAATACATTATCACCACCGTTGCAAAGTGTGAGTTTCAATACGAAGTTGAGGCGGAGAGTCTCGGTGAGGCAGAAGATCTTTTCTACGATGGCAGCTATAAAGAGCTCAATAATGGTAATCCAATAGATATACGCGATGAGGATATTGCGACTCTAAAGAGTAAGCCAGTAGCAGAAGAACCAGAACCAGTAAAAGAAGAGTACCCTAAAGGATTTTTAGAGTGGTTACTCGCCGCTTGGCGGTAGTGCTTTACTTTGCTAAAAATGGTATATAGTATATTAGGTATAGTAAATAAATATGTCAGCAAGACGATTTTATTTTAGTTTTTGACTTTTGTTGATATATATTTACTATACAGTGTGACCTGCGAGGGTTGATAGGGAAATTAGCAGTTAATGAACTATCCGAGTTATTGATAACTTCGTTAACCCAACTGCCCAGAGTCACACAAAAAGAGGTTGGGGAATAGATAAAGAGAAACCAAAAATCAACTGTTGAATGGTGTTGATAATCGTTATCGGACTAGGAAATCCCATTAAAATTATTCCTAAACAATGCCTCACAGTTTTATAACTAAATAAGAAAGGAAGAAAGATGGAAAAGAAAATAGAAGACCTAACCAACGCTACCATAAAATTATTGGATTTTATTCTCGCTCAAGCAGAGATAAATAAAAAACAAGAAAGCGTTAATGAAGAATTAATAAAGACTGTCCGCACGCTTAACGCGAAAGTTACCATGTTAGAAGGACAAAACCATATTATGGATGTAGTTAATAATATAGGCAGACGAGGAGATACCCGATGACAGAAAGGATATTTATGAAGGAAATTAAAAAGTTCGATCGATTTGTAAACTATATGTACAGCGAGTATCAAATAGAAAAACAACACTATAACGAAAAACCACTTAGTCGTGAAGCGTACGAAAAATCGTTTGAAGGATACTTAGAGAGAAAATTTAACAGCATGGTGGAAGCGGAATGATTAAACACCTGATAGAATACTCGTTTCATTATTTATCCGCTATCTTTTTAGCGACTCTATTGATCTTAGGGATAAGTCAATGAACAAAATTGAAATTAAGATACTTAACCACAGAGTTAAGGAGGTGCCCGATTATGCAACAGCTGGATCCTCAGGCATGGATTTACGATCCCTTGAAGATGTCTACATTAATCCAGGAGAGACACATACTTTCCCACTGGGGTGGGCAATGTACATCGGTGACCATGAAGTTTGTGCTCTACTCGCCCCTAGATCTAGTTTAGGGATTAAAGGGATTCATCTTAGTAATCTAATAGGGATCATCGACTCGGACTATCAAGGAGAGTTGATCGTCAACCTTACTAACAACTCTAGGCATCCTGAACCCTACTTTATTGAAGAGGGTGATCGGATCGCTCAACTTTTATTTTTACCTGTCCGATTTGTTAATTGGATGCCTGTAATGGACTTTAGTCATGAAACGGCTCGTGGTACGGGTGGCTTTGGCAGTACGGGGAAACGCTAGTCGAGGACTGCTTTATAATCGTTTTTATGGGGTATATAATATAAGGGTACTTAAAACAAAAAACTAGAAAGGAGAAAGTTATGTCGAAAGACAATATAAAAGAACCGTTAACAATACAAGAACACGGATTTTTCACAAGCATGAAATCCCTAGAGGATGTCATGGATTACATGACCAAATACGGTGGCAAAGAAAACGCTTACCTTTGTGCGATGACACAGGCATTTACTATTAACACAATCGTTAGAATAATGGACGAGGAATGTGATGGTACTGCCACCTGTAAAAGGAGTGCCAACCCTATACTTAATCTCAGGGAGGCGAAGTCATGATAATTAAAGAACTATTAGAAAAGTCGCAACTTACCGAAGAAGAGAAAAACCGCTTAGTTGGGGAAGTTTGTGCAGAATACGAGCGCCTACGATTTAACGG
>Ga0075441_10000584_pt1 | contig 18528 bp, 15 predicted proteins | sample CoawatmetaG00DNA_FD_71582 | JGI IMG/M metagenome (GOLD analysis project Ga0075441, IMG submission 71582) | Marine microbial communities from the West Antarctic Peninsula - Coastal water metaG002-DNA | ecosystem: Environmental > Aquatic > Marine > Coastal | place: Atlantic Ocean: West Antarctic...
GTGATAAAGGCTATTATCGTTTGTTTGAAATGTCTTATGGGAACTGGCGCTTTAGTAGGTTTTTCGGATTGTTTTGGTCAAAAAGCGTGATTATTTCGAAGCTAACGGTAAGAGCCCTTATCGTTTGTTAGGAAGGGCTTAGTGAATGAGGTGTCTGTGGTGCTTTTTCGGAGTGTTTTGGACAAAAGAAAAACTGAGTCGTTATGAGTAAGGTAACAGTTACATAGGTTTTTTTAGGTACATGAAATGATACAAAAAGTAAGAAAAGCCGTTATTCCTGTTGCTGGATTAGGCACCCGAATGCTGCCAGCAACAAAGGCAATACCAAAAGAATTATTACCTGTTTATGACCGGCCGATTATTGAGCATGTCGTTAAAGAAGCGATTTCGGCAGGCATAACTGAAATTATCTTTGTTACCCGAAGTGGTAAAGAAGCGATTGAAAATCACTTCGATGCTCACTATGAGCTTGAGCATAGATTAGAGAAAAAAGGCAAAGAAATAATTCTAGGTACAGTGAAAAATATTATTCCTGAAGGTGTAAAAGTCACGTCAATTCGACAAAATGACGCCTTAGGTCTAGGGCATGCGGTTCTCTGTGCCAAACACTTAATTAATAATGAGCCTTTTGCGGTTCTACTTCCGGATGTTCTAGTGCTCGATCATATTTCCCGTGGTATGAACCATAGCTTTACGTCGCTACTCAAAGCTTGGGATGCGACAGGGAAAGGGCAAATAATGGTCGAGCGTGTAGATGAAAGTGCCGTCGAAAATTATGGAGTTGTTGATATATGTGGGCATATAGCTACGCCTTTTTCGAGTATAAAAATTAATCAGTTAGTTGAAAAACCGTCATTCAAAGATGCTCCCTCAGATTTAGCTGTTCTTGGGCGGTATATCCTTCCACCAGCTGTATTAGACTTGCTCGAAAGCACACAAGTAGGAGTCGGTGGTGAAATTCAGTTAACAGATGCACTGGACGCATTATTGGAAATCGACTGTTTGAATGCTTTTCTAACTGATGCTTCAACCTTCGACTGTGGCAACAAGCAAGGGTTTTTGGGAGCTAATCTGGCTTTAGGAATGCGCGATGCAGAAACGAAGAAATATTTGATGGGATTGATTGATAAAAACGATTGGTTTGTATCTCTTTAAGATTAACGCTTTTTCCAAAAAAACCGCTATGGCCCTCATTATTAATATAGGTTCAAGTCTGAACTACCATATAGCGTTGGTTAAAGGTAGATATGTGGAACAGTCAATAAATTTAGCAAAATCAATCATAGTAGAGTAACAGCCAGTTTATGAAAATTGCAGTCGCAGGAACAGGGTATGTCGGGCTATCTTTAGCTGTATTGTTAGCTCAGCATAATGAGGTGGCGGCATTAGACATAATGCCAGAAAAAATAGCCATGCTGAATAATAAAAAATCGCCTGTTTCAGATAGTGAAATCGAAGATTTTTTGGTGAATAGAACGCTTAACCTAACTGCCACCTTAGATAAGAAAAAAGCCTATCAAGGTGCTGAGTTCGTCATTATAGCGACACCTACTGATTACGATGCGCTGACCAATACATTCAATACCCAATCTGTTGAAGCGGTTATTCAAGACGTTTTAGCGCTTAATTCGAATGCGACTATGGTCATAAAATCGACTGTTCCTGTGGGCTACACAGAACAAGTCAAACAAAAATTCGATACTGATAATGTTATATTCTCCCCAGAATTTCTTAGGGAAGGTAAGGCGTTATATGACAACCTTAATCCATCCAGAATTGTCGTCGGTGAAAAGTCTGAGCGAGCCCAAGTATTTGCTAATTTATTAGTACAAGGCGCAGCTAAACCTTCATCCAAAATTCCAGTCTTGTTTACGGATGCCACCGAAGCTGAAGCCGTTAAGTTGTTTTCGAATACATATTTAGCCATGCGCGTAGCTTACTTCAACGAGCTGGACACCTATTGCGAAAGTCATGGACTAAGTACTCAACAAGTCATTGAAGGCGTGGGTTTGGACCCTCGTATTGGCAGTCACTACAATAACCCCAGTTTTGGTTATGGTGGATATTGCTTACCAAAAGATACCAAGCAATTACTTGCAAATTACAATGATGTGCCTCAAAATTTGATTCAAGCGATTGTACAGTCCAACACCACCCGGAAAGACTTTATCGCTGATCAAATCATTAAGCGTAATCCGAAAGTAGTGGGCATGTATCGTCTCATTATGAAGCAAGGTTCAGATAACTTTCGTGCCAGTGCCATTCAAGGGATTATGAAGCGAATCAAAGCCAAAGGCATTGAAGTCGTCATATACGAACCCGCTTTACAAGAGGGTGAGTTCTTTCATTCAAAAGTGATTAACGATTTGCACGTTTTTAAAAAGATGAGTGATGTGATTGTTGCCAACCGTTTAATGGACGATATTCAAGACGTGGCAGACAAAGTCTATACCCGTGATTTGTTTGGAAAGGATTAAATAGGTATGGAAGTTAGAACTAGCCAGTTATTAAGCTATGAATCAAATAGTTTAGAATCTATTTTAGAATCAGCATTAAAAGCAGGTTTTATTTTTGAATACAGCTGTAGAAATGGTCAATGCGGTGTTTGTAAAACCACTCTTTTATCGGGTGAGGTCAAAGAAATCCAGCCGCAGCTGGCCCTTACAGAACGAGATATAGTTAATAATAAAATTCTAAGTTGTTGCTGTGAGCCAATAACAGATATCTTGATTGACGCTGAAGAATTAACAGCATTAAAAGGCATAGAAACTAAGACATTACCGGCACGTATAAGTCAAATTAACCAATTATCAAATGATATTATTGAGGTTGAATTACGTTTTCCTCCAAGTGCTTATTTTGAATTTTTGGAAGGTCAATATCTTGATGTGCTTTGGAATGGTATACGTAGAAGCTATTCCATTGCTAGCACCAGTTTAGATAAAGAAGTAACTCTCCTGATTAAAAAAGTTGATCAAGGTGTGATGAGTGATTATTGGTTTAATCAAGCCCAACTCAATGATCTGCTCAGAATAGAAGGGCCTAAAGGGACATTCTATTTGCGCAATAAAGAAAGGCCTATTATTATGCTGGCGACTGGCACCGGCATTGCTCCCATTATGTCGATTCTTCATAAGCTAGATCAGGATGAATGTTATCTACAATACCCGCCAATCAGTCTGTTCTGGGGGAATCGCTTTTCAGATGATTTTGTCTGGCATCCAGAATTTAAAAATATCACAGTGAATTTCGAAAAAGTTATTTCTAAACCTGATTCAAGTTGGACTGGAAAAACGGGCTATATTCAAAATGTAGCCATAGAAGTATTAGGCGATAAAGTTATAAGCAGTAACATTTACGCTTGTGGTTCAAATGAAATGATTCAATCAGCCAAAGAGAACTTTATGCATGCAGGATTGTCAGAAAAGCAATTTTATTCAGATGCCTTTGTGCAAAGTTATTAAAAATAGTGGAAGAAAATAAATGAAAGCAGTAATTTTAGCTGGTGGACTTGGCACGCGATTAAGTGAAGAAACGAGTACTCGCCCGAAACCGATGGTCGAAATTGGTGGGAAGCCGATTTTATGGCATATTATGAAAATGTATTCTTCACATGGTATTAATGATTTTGTCATATGCTGTGGCTATAAAGGCTACGTGATTAAAGAGTACTTTGCGAATTATTTTCTGCATCAGTCTGACGTCACCTTTGTCATGAAGGAGAATCGCATGGAGGTACATGAAGAGCGAGCAGAGCCATGGACAGTCACTCTAGTTGATACAGGTGATGATTCTATGACTGGAGGCCGTCTTGGACGTGTGGCAGAATACGTAAAAGATGAAGAAGCTTTCTGCTTTACCTATGGTGATGGAGTGGGTGATATTGATATAAGCGCATCACTAAAGTTTCATAAGCAACACGGCAAGCAAGCGACATTAACGGCAACCTATCCACCAGGACGTTTCGGTGCGTTAGATATAAAAAAGGGTCAGGTTAATAACTTCAAAGAAAAGCCGAAAGGTGACGGCGCTATGATTAATGGCGGTTTTTTTGTGCTTTCTCCCAAAGTTCTAGAGCGCATCAATGGTGATAGTTGCACTTGGGAGCAAGAACCCTTGAAAGGCTTAGCGGAAGATGGGGAGTTGATGGCATTTGAACATGAAGGATTCTGGCAGCCGATGGATACACTCAGAGATAAGGTTCATCTCGAAGAGCTTTGGCAAGTTGGTAAAGCGCCATGGAAAAGCTGGGAATAAATCATGGTTGATTCAAACTTTTGGCAGGAAAAACGTGTATATCTAACAGGACACACAGGCTTTAAAGGCTGCTGGTTAGCCCTTTGGTTAAGCTCAATGGGCGCTATCGTTAAAGGCTATGCGCTTAATCCTCCGACTAGCCCAAGCTTATTTGATGAAGCCCATATTGCGGATAAAATCGATTCAGAAATAGGTGATATCCGTGATTTAAATCAACTGAGAAGTAGCATGGTTGAATTTAACCCTGATATTGTTATTCACATGGCAGCTCAGCCTTTAGTTCGGCTTTCGTACAAAGAGCCTCTAGAAACTTATGAAATAAATGTAATGGGTACGGCTAAGGTCCTAGAATCCGCTAGAAGCTGCGTTAATCTAAGAGCTATTGTCAGTGTGACGACAGATAAATGCTATGAAAATAAAGAATGGGTATGGGGTTACCGTGAAGATGAACCTATGGGTGGTTACGACCCCTATAGTAGTTCTAAAGGTTGTGCTGAATTAGTAAGCTCTGCTTACCGCCGTTCTTTTATGCAAGATCAAGGGGTTGGATTAGCCACGGCGAGGGCTGGTAATGTGATTGGTGGTGGAGATTGGGCTGATGACCGTTTAATACCTGATATTCTCAAGGCCTTTGAGCAAAACAAACCTGTTGTAATTCGTAATCCCTCTTCCACTAGGCCTTGGCAGCACGTTTTAGAACCCCTTTCAGGCTATTTAGTCTTGGCGCAAGCGCTCTATGAGGACCCAGAAAACTATGCGGAAGGCTGGAACTTTGGCCCTCACGATGAAGATGCCAAACCAGTTGATTGGATTCTGAATCATATGGTTGCAAGTTGGCCAGGTGCTAGCTGGCAACTTGATCAAGGCGCACGCCCACATGAGGCTGGTTATTTAAAACTTGATGTGTCAAAAGCCAAAGCAAGAATAAACTGGCAGCCAACTTGGCATTTAGAATTGACTCTTGAGAAGATCGTTAAATGGCACCAGGCATGGTTAGACCAAGAAGATATGCAAGCCCTTTGTTTACAAGAAATTAACGACTATATGAGAGATATGAATAATGAAAACCACTGAATCACTGAGAAAAGAAATCTCCGAACTTGTTTCGCAATATGCCACATTACAGTATGCAGTCAAGCCTTTCGAACCTGGAAAAACAGTAGTTCCGCCATCAGGAAAAGTCATTGGTGAAACCGAGTTGCAATATATGGTCGAAGCATCCTTAGATGGGTGGTTAACTACCGGACGTTTCAATGATCAATTTGAAAAAGGATTATCTGAATTTATTGGCATCAAACACCTTATTTCCGTTAATTCAGGCTCATCAGCCAATTTAGTTGCTTTTTCTACCCTAACATCACCGAAGTTAGGAGAGCGTGCAATTAAAAAAGGTGATGAAGTCATCTCCGTTGCAGCAGGCTTTCCAACGACAGTGAATCCAATCGTACAATACGGTGCAATCCCTGTTTTTGTCGATGTGGACCTAAAAACACATAATATTAATGCAGGTTTAATTGAAGCGGCAATCAGCTCCAAAACAAAAGCGATTATGCTTGCTCACTGCTTGGGCAATCCATTTGATCTTGCCAGAGTTAAAGCCATTTGTGTAAAGCACAATTTATGGTTAATTGAGGATTGTTGTGATGCTTTGGGCGCCAAGTTTGATGGCAAAATGGTAGGTACTTGGGGTGATATTGCGACTCTTAGTTTTTACCCAGCACATCATATAACGATGGGCGAAGGTGGTGCCGTGTTCACCAACAATAGTCAACTGATCACTATAGCCGAATCATTCAGAGACTGGGGGCGTGATTGTTACTGTAATCCCGGTTGTGATGATACCTGCGGCGCACGATTTAATCAGCAATTAGGCTCGTTACCACAAGGGTATGACCATAAATACACATACTCTCATTTAGGCTTTAACTTAAAAATAAGTGATATGCAGGCAGCGTGTGGCTTGGCTCAATTGAAGCGTGCTCCCGAATTCATACAAAAACGAAATGAAAACTTCGAGTACCTAAAAAATAGACTTTCTACATTGACTGATTTTATCGAATTCACAGAACCAACGGAAAACTCTACACCATCATGGTTTGGTTTTCCAATTACTGTCAAAGAGTCTTCAGGAGTCAAGCGAGTTGATTTAACTAAATACTTAGACCAAAATAAAATCGGTACGCGTCTTTTGTTTGCTGGTAATTTAACTCGACAACCTTACTTTGAAAATATTGAATACAGAATATCTGGTAGTTTAACCAATACCGATGTAACGATGAATAGCACATTGTGGTTAGGCATTTATCCAGGGCTTGGAAAAGAACAACTTGATTATATCGCTGAAAAAATGGAAGAGTTTTTTGGTGTAAATTTCTAATGGAAAAGTTGAAAACTATCCTGCTCACGGGAGCAACGGGGTTTTTAGGTAGTTATCTGCTTCAAGCCCTACTTTCAAAAGGGTATAAGGTAGTGATTCTAAAGCGATCAACATCTGATACTTGGCGGATAGAAAATTTATTAGATCAATGCGTCAGCTATGATGTTAACACTCAGTCCTTAGAGTTGGCGTTTAAAGACCAGCACGTCGATGTGGTAATACATACGGCTTGTCATTATGGCCGAGAAAAGGAATCCACAACTGAAATTGTTGAGAGTAATTTAATGTTTGGATTGCGTTTGCTAGACTTGGCAAAATCCTATGGCATTGAAGCTTTTATAAATACAGACACTTTTCTGCCACCGAAGGTAAATAGTTATTCTTTGTCGAAAAATCATTTTTATGAATGGCTTAAGTTTTTTCCAGGTAAATTTAAAAGAATAACTTTAAAAATAGATTATATTTATGGGGAAAATGACAGTGGTAATACACTATTAACATCCATAATGAGAGATTTGAGAGATAAAAAAAATCGAATTTCTATGACAGGAGGACTACAGGAAAGAGATTTTATTCATGTGTCCGATGTAGTGGCAGCCTATGTGGTGATACTCCACAACATTAGCGAACTTGAGGATTTTGATCAATTTGAGCTAGGTACTGGTACCTCAACTTCTATAAGATCGTTTGCGAGACTGGTTAAAGAGTTGTACATCCAGAAGTACGGCTCTTCTAGCACTACATTAGGGTTTGGTGATTTGACTTATCGTGCCGAGGAATTGACAGTAGTAACCCCTAATATTGAAAAAATTAATGAGCTCAACTGGTTTTATCAAGTAAATCTAAGGTCTGGATTAGAGCGTGTAATGAATAAAACACTTCCGGATTGATCTAAATTAGTCATGAAACTTAACAAATTAAAAAGTATGTTTAGACCTGAGGTCATATACAATATAGGGACAAGGGGCACGCAGGCTCTTGGCGGCGTGGCCACTATTTTCCTCATCACTATTTATTTGTCTGAGACCGATCAAGGTTTTTACTATACTATTCAGTCACTTGCGGCATCGTATGTTTTATTCGAATTGGGCCTGTCCAATACATTAATTAATTTTTTTTCTAATCCTAGTTCTAGGCACGAAAATAAGTTTAGTGAATTTACGTATAATGATAAAGATCTTTTTGCTGGTGCAATAATTTTGTACTTAGGTCTTTCAATATTAGCTATGTTTTTTTTGAGTTTCGTGGGTTATTTTTTCCTCGTATCTGAACTTAGGTCAGACTTGATTCCCATTTGGTTTATTATTGTTGCAAGCATTGCTTTTAATCTTAATACACTCCCGCATGTTGTATACATTGAAGCTAAAGGAGGTGTCATTGATACAAATCGAATGCGACTTATTCAAGCCTTTATTTCTCTTGCCTCGCTTTGGATTGGTCTGGTTTTAGGGTTTAAATTATATGCTTTAGCTATATATTTTTGTTCAATAACACTATGTCAGCTGGCATTTATTTTTTTCAGGAAAGAGCATGTAAAGACACTTAAAGAGGTGGTATTTTCTGTATCGAAGGTTGAATATCTTTTTAGGGAGGTTTTTTCTACACAAGCTAAGGTATCTTTAACCTGGCTTTTTGGTTATTTCACCTCAGCAGGTCTTGTGCCGGTTATCATGAAGATGCATGGTTCCGAAATAGCCGGACAGTTTGGTATGGCTCTTCAAGTAAGTAATTTGCTGATGATGGTCTGCTATGCTTTTATTTCGACGCGAGTGCCGTTTTGGGGTGGAGTACTAGGCAGAGGTCATATTTTAGGTTTCGAACGAGATTTTCGAACTAGACAATATATATCAACGATACTTTATCTGCTCGGCTCAATATTGATAATTTCTATAATTAACCTGGTAAGGGTCTATGATTTTGGTTTCGCACATAGAGTCCTAGAGGCACCCGAGCTAATATTGATTTTTCTCAACGGACTCATAACATTGTCGGTGTTGTCTGATGCTGCCTTTATTAGGATTAACAAACTAGAACTACATCAATATCAGTCTGTTAGTTACTCGATCACCTTGTTAATATTGTGGGCCATTTTTTCCTCTGAAACGTTCGTTAGCCACCTTATTATTTGGCTCCTGTGCAATATCGTTCTTGGATTTTTTCTATCAAAACTATTAAAGCAGTTATTTATGAAACGTTATAAAGAGTATTGATTGGCTCTATTTCTCAAAATTTCCTCGGTTTTTATTTCCCAATTAAATTAACTAGGTGCCTGGCAAAAAAGTAGATGAATATCAAGGTTATTATTCAAATGAAATATTTTAAATGAGAACGCCCAATATGAAATTAAGTATCTGTATTCCAACTTACAATCGATGTAACATATTGGATGTAACCCTGCGCCGCATCTTTGACCAGATTGAAGAGTTTGAATTAGGCCTCCAAGTTGAGGTCATCGTATCAGACAATTGCTCGTTAGATGACACTCCCTTGGTTGTCAATAAGTACGTTCAATTTGGTGTGAAGAGCATTAGGCATTTGGAAAATATCGGACCAGATAAAAACTTCATTAGTTTGTTTTTAGCGGCTACTGGTGACTATACTTGGATTCTTGGGGACGATGACGGATTCACAGGCGACCTTCTTAAGGAGGTGTTGGCCGTAATTGACGCAACTAGTTTTGATTATCTGTATCTTCGTAAGACAGGACAGGTGAGAGTGTCTGAACCATTTTGTGACTCGCACACTGCGGAGGAATTATTTAGAAGTGCAGGCATCAACTTAACATTTCTTAGTTCTCAAATAATTAGAAGTAGTATAGTAAAGAAAAATGTCGACGCGGCTCTTACATTCTCTGATGGGATGGGATATTTCCATGTATTTTTGAATTCGCTATATGATTCTAAAGTTTGTTTGATGTCTCGGCAACGAGAAATTTATGCAGATGATAGTGGGAATACAGGGGGCTACCGATTTTATGAGGTCTGGGCTAAGCGTTCTAATGACGTTTTTAGTGATACACGTTTCGGCGCTAATAAGCGTATGTGTGAAAAATTTAAATGTGATATTTTCTTCTACATGATCTTACAGATTTTGATTTACAAAAAACGGTATGGTAATAGGGCTTTTCGTTTTCAAGACGAAAATCCTAGAAAGTCGATGGAATATCATTATGCTAGTCAGCCTTATAAAATTATTTTCTCGTTGTACGAATATTTAAATTGGCCAACAGTTTTGGTTCTACATATACCGGTGAAAATTTTCATTTATGGTAGAAAAAAATTAAATGGCTTTAAACCTTAATTCTCACGATAAATTACTTGTATTGTTGATTCCAAATATAATTTCATGGATTTATTTAGATAAAAAATGTATGTTCCTAAAAAATAAAATAAATTTTTTGGCTATTACATTTATATTTTTAATTAATACTTTCATTTTCTCTGACATATAATAAAAAATATGTTGAGTAATAGTTAATTAGTGACTCTATATTTTTATTTTAAATTCACTGTCGTTAAATATATATTTCATAAATAAGTAGTTAATTTATAACTTACTTGTGATGTGGAAATGGGCCTAAATCTTCCAGTCCAGTTTTTATTGGAAGGTAGAGATCAGGCGTAAATTTTTTTAATATACTATGTATATTATAACCTACTTATTACTATTAAGGCATCATCTATGTTTTTTAAAAGAATTTCGTATGCTATTTTCACTTTAATTTTTATGCCTGTTCAATTCAGTGGGGCCGATCAAAATTGGCCAACTAGCGCTGGTGGTTATGAATCCCATAGGTATAGTGAAAACTCTACTATCACTAAAGACAATATTTCAGAATTAAAAAAAATATGGACGTTCAAAGGATCTGATGTGTTCAATAGTGACACTGTCCAAGCAACGCCTATTTTCACTGGGGAAAAATTGGTATCTGTCAGTCTTTCTGGAGTTTTAAGAGCTATAAATCCACTCGATGGGTCCTTGCTTTGGTCTACACAGTTATTAACCCCTCTCGGAAGGAGGGGGCTTAGTTATGTTTCGGATCAAAATGGATATGATGGTTTCATTTTCGTAGCTTCTGGAGATTTTGTTTATAAAGTCAGAGAAGGTGACGGCGTCATTGATAAAAAATATCAAACCGGTTTGAGCCTTTTAGCACCGATAATAGTCAAAAACGAGTTATTTGTGGCAACCCTTAAGGAGGGTGTAAAATCTTTTGATATTAACACTGGAGAAATAAATTGGACCTTGCCACTATCTAAAAATGGTGTGACATCTAGAGTATGGTCAGGATTCTCATTTGACGAGATTTCTGGTTATTTGTTTGTTGTAACAAGTAATCCGGGGGGTATAGTCGGAGTGGGTAGAGGCTCTGACGACTTTTCTGTGAGTCTTTTAGCCATTGACTCCAAATCTGGAGGCCTAGAATGGCAGTTTAAACACATTATCAATGACCAGTGGGATCTAGATTTGACTGCTCAGCCTGCTATCTTTGGGATTCCTGGGTCTAGTCGCAGGGCTGTCCTATCAGCGTCGAAAACAGGCGATGTTATATATCTCGATGTTTATACAGGAAAACCAATTTTCGATAATTCCATCACTACAATTTCAGCTCTAGCCTCTGATGTGCCCAATGTATATTTATCGAATAAACAACTAAATATAGCTGTTCCTGAAGCATTTGGGAGTACCGAAATAGACCTAACTAAAGATTTTTCTCATTTAGATAAAATAAATAAAGAGTATACTATTTCTAAACTTCGACATGCCAGAGTAGGAAGATTTGTACCACCTTCAGTCAATTATGACGTTGTTATGTTCGGAATTCACGGCGGCGCTGATTGGCCCGGATTTTCATATAACTCCCCCACTCACTCTATGATTGTACCGTACAACAAAGAGCCATTTATTCTTAGGTTGTTTTATCAAGACTTAAACTTTTACTATATTAAAAAAGCCGCCATCTTCTTTGATGACGTTATCAGTTTTTTGAAGGGCAAGTTAAAAGTTTATGTACATAACCTTAAATTATTTATAGGATCAAATAATACAGTTGAGGGTGTAACAATCAAATCATCAGATGGCGGAATACACCGTTGGTCACAAGAAGAATGGGTGGAAAAAGATATCCCAAGAACAATTGCCAATAAGATATATCCGTACTTACCTTTCTCGTCCAATAGCAAAGTATATTATTCGAAATGCAGTTCGTGTCACGGTAATGCTAGGCAAGGAGACTATCAGTCCGAATTGTCGGGTGGCGGTTTTTACCCTCCTTTAGTTGGTTTGACTTTATCTGATAAATGGAAGAAGTCAGATTCAGCACGGAAGCTTAATAAAATCCACGCTATTGCGGGCGTAGATCTAAAAGTTGAAGAAGAAATTTATGCTCAAATGATGGATTATTTTGATGCATTTGATAAAGATTTATTAGCAAGTGGAAAATTGGATTTGACAGGTTTTTGGCAACTATTGTTAGATCTCGATGGCTTGCCAGCAACCTCTCCGCCATGGGGTGGTTTGGCCAAAGTAGATTTGGCAACAGGTGTAAAGGTTTGGGATGTTCCTTTGGGTATGCGAAAGGGAAGTATCGGTTCAGGAGATATTAATTTTGGTGGTGTTGTTTCTACAGATACTCAGATCGCTTTTGTAACTGGTAACCCTGATGAAATGGCTTACGCATTCGAATTAAAAGAAGGGACGCAAGTATGGAGTAAAAAGCTACCTTTTTCAGGTTCTTCACCCCCCATGATTTTTAATTATCGTGGGTGTGACCTCGTAATTTTTGTTGCTACGGGTGGCCGCTTTGTAGGGTATGAAAAAAATGGTGATTCGATTACAGCGTTCAAGCTTAGTAGCTGTAATTTTAGACCATCTTAATTTTAGAAACAGGTAGTTATTTACTAATGGTTTCATATATTGCAAAGTAAAAAGGCCCCCTATTTTTAATTTACGTTAATAATAGGGGGCTTTCATTTCTACTTGGTTACAGGTTTTATATGTAGGCCCGCATGGTAAATAATTCTGATTTACCATTAGATATAGGATATATATTCGTTATGGAAAATGGTTTCATTAATTTACTGGGTTCTAATAATTTTTATAGAAGACCGGTCTTCCTATTTCTTTTTGTGTATATGGGTGTTTTATTTTTTCCAGCTATATATTTGAATATTACTGGATACAGTGAGGCCATGTACTTCGAGACCAGTTTGACTGATCGTTCAAACTACTATGGTCAAAATTTAATTGCCAACTGTTTATTTTTGTTTGGACTTCTGTGTTCAATTTTTATAGTTAAAACTAGCCCTTCTGTAAAAATAAATTTCCCCCAATTTTTTATAACAGGGAAAAAAATGCGAGCTTTAGGTTACTTTTCTGCTGCGGTTTGCACGATTTATTTTTTGTTATACGGAAGTCAAAAACTATCAAATTTAGGAACTGAACTATCACCAAAAGAATTTCGTGCATTGGGGTTTGACGATGTTCCAGTTTTTTGGGCGTTAGCGTTAGAGGTGACCAGAAAGGTATTTTTTCCAATATTGATAGCATATTTTTTTGTTACTAAACATAAGATCTATTTTTGGGCAGCAATATTTTTTTTCCTACTCGGAGCATTGTCTACATTAGATAGATTCCCTTTTTTAATGGTGTTAGTTTTTTCGTTTTATTGTTCCTACCAATCAACCACAACGCTTAGTGCTCTAGTGTTGAAGTTGTTTATAATGGTGGTTCTTCTTGGTCTAGCCGCATCGGTTTTAACCTATGTCCAGTATAATCGGCTAGATGTGGATCTGGGGACTATCTTATCAAGTGCCAGTGATTTTTTGTTACACAGAGTCTTGTTAGTCCCATCCTTTGCGGCTACCGAGATTGGTTTTCGATATGCAGATATACATGGCTTTTTTAATCTACAGTATTCTAGGCTGGGGTTTTTGTTTGGTGTTGAAAGGATAGGATTCAATACCGACGGGCATGATCCATATTTTGTCGCTCCTGTGGGGGTTACGGCTGATGTATTCAGAAATTTTGGGTATTTGGGTGTTGTTCTAGTCTCAGTTTTCTTCGGCTGGTTCTTAGTGCAATTTGCGAGAGTTCGCTCAGATAATATTGATCCTGGATCCCGAGGCAAGCTGCTATTTATAAAAGGTTTCTTAATCATAAATCTTTCGACTTATCTGGTTTTTGGTAACTTCTTTACTATGGGTGTTTTTGCTGTTTTGGCTTCCTGTTATCTTATTAAAAATTGCAAATTTGAAGAGCTTAGTAGTGATTGAGGAGGAGGTGTTGGGCTGGGAAAATTGGTATCGAGATTTTTGTTTAGCGACCGGTCTTGGTCTATTAATGACCTAATGGTTTATGTGTTTGCTGTTCGGATGGAAAATTGTGCCCAGCAGGATACTTGTGTGAAATCTTCTATTCGTAGGGTGTTATAAAACTGGTTTTTTAACACCAATTTTATATTGTTTGCCTAATTGAATGGATGAGTCTGAAACAGACTCCTCGATTATCACTATGAGCAATTTATAAAAGTACTTGATATTGTTAAGAATGTGGCATGGCTTTGTGAAAGGCCCTATTGAATGCCAGATTCTTTGTTAGTGATTTAAGTAGAAAAGTGTCGGTAGTACGGTAAAACAGGAATGAATAATGTTAGATAAATTTGATGTAAAAACTCACAATTTCGGCGATCTAGAATCTATTAAAAATGAGGCAAGTGATCGTTATTACAAAACATTTGAGTCTCAGAAGCCCTTTAATCACTTAGTGACTGATAATTTTTTGGATCGTAAAGATGTTGAGGTTTTAAATAAGTATCTGAACTCTCAGCCTTTACCTTTTAGGGCGTACGAAAAAGGCATGTCAGGTGGCCTCCACAAAAATGAGTATAAACCGGATCTAAATGATGGCCAACTGGCATCGTTTTTTTTAAAGTTATCATGCCCAGCTTTCCTATCCTATTTAGAGGGTCTGACTGGGATTAGTGGGCTAATTCCTGATCCATACTATGATGGAGGAGGTCTGCATGAGACTTTTCGGTCGGGCGGACTGGGTATACACACAGACTATTTAGGCCACAGTCGACTTAAATTAAAGCGAGTTTTGAATTTAATTATTTATATTACAGAAGGCTGGGAAGAGGGGTGGGGAGGGGAGCTAGGTCTATATGATAGTCCTAGCTCGGAACCAGTGGTGAAAATCACTCCAGAGTTTAATCGAGCTGTTATTTTTAAAACGGACGAGAATTCATGGCATGGTCTTCCAAGTCCGATCAGCCCACCAATAGGCATTTCTCGTCGCTCTATTGCTCTTTATTATTTTATTAATAGTGAAGGTAAGATGTCCGATAGATCAACAGTTTATTATCCTTCGTCTGTTGGGTTTTCTGATCGTTTGAGGGCGAGCTATACAATTATAAAGGAGGTTGTGAGACCATGGCTGAAAAAGTAGAGATGAAACGGGATTTTTCTGGAGAAAATTATATTACGATTTTATTCAGGATAACCTATGCCTCCATGTTGAGATTAAGAGGTTTTTTCTATAAAAATTTCTTTAAGTCCGCAGGGTCAAATCTTACTTTGGGTAAGGGCATGGTATTAACAAACCCTAAAGGAATTGCAGTTGGTAGTAGAGTGCACTTTGGTCGTATGGCTAGGTTAGAAAGTTATGATAATAAAGGAATGAGTGACGCTAAGGTGACAATTGGAGATGGTTGTAATTTTGGTGATTTTTTTCATATATCAGCATGTAATTCAATTCATATTGGTTCTAACTGCCTATTTGCTTCAAAAATTATGATTATCGATCATGGCCATGGAAGGGCTGGAGATCAAGATTTGCGGCAAATTCCACCGCAAAATAGGCCGCGTTTCTCTAAAGGTGGCATTGTAATTGGGTCAAATGTTTGGGTGGGAGAGGGAGTGACTATTTATGCTGGAGTCGTTGTGCCCGACGGTGCCATCATTCCAGCCCATAGTTTTGTTGGTGTAGGGTTCGAACATTATGTCTAGGAAATTACAATTACAACAGAATAGTATTGACATTGGTGCAATGTGGTTGCCTGGATTTCATCAAGATGTTCATAATGATGAATGGTGGGGCGAGGGGTTTACAGAGTGGGACAATGTAAAAAACGCTAAGCCTCTATTTGAAGGGCATTTCCAGCCAGTAATTCCGCTGGATGGATACCTGGAAATTGATACTGTTGAAGAAGTTTTACGACAATTCAATCAGGCTGCCAGCTTTGATATTTCTGTCATTGGTTGTTACCACTATTGGTTTGAAGGCGAGCGGTTATTGGACGTGCCAGAAAAGCTTATTGGTGAGCTGGATGAACTCCCAGTGCGCCTGTTCCTATACTGGGCAAATCATTCTTGGAGTAATGCGTGGACAAATAGTGAAGGCGATCCCGGGCTACTAATTGAGCAGGCATATTCTTTGGCTGGTGCTCGTGAGCACGGAGAATATGTGTCCCAGTTGTTAGTTAAAGGGTACTATTATAGACACAATGGGAATCCAGTTTTTTTTGTTTATGATGGATTGGATATCTTCCACAAGTGCCCGAATTATCTGAAGATCCTTCGAGAAACGGTGTACGCATTGACGGGACTTAATCTCGATATAGTGGTTACTATAAGAAGTGAAGCTGAATTGATGTCGATAAAATTGATGCCTATATTCTATGATCGCCTGTTTGTCTTTGAGCCTTCTTTCACTTTGAGTAAGCTTAAAGGGAGGGGTTCGCTTGAGTTTGTTTTTTCAAAGATGCCTGTTCTTGTGAAAGGTTGGCTAACCAAGTTCTATCGATTAGTCGATAAATCTCATCAAGTTTTTGAATATGATGAGATTTCTAATCTCCTCGATCTAACTAGTGGATCAAAACCGGTTGATGAAAATAAAATGATTTACTCAGTCTGTTGTGGATTTGATAATACTCCTAGGTATAAAAATAGGGCTCGAATTTTTTGCGGTTTTGAACCTTCTAAATTTAAAGAGAAGCTAAAAAATATCTTTGTTTACTCCCATACTAATAATATCAGCCTAATAATGATTAATGCGCTGAACGAGTGGGGGGAGGGTATGCATTTGCAGCCGTGTGAAGATCATGAACTTTTAAAATTGAATGCGATAAAGGAGGTTTCTGATGACTATTGTAAGTGAGTACCCTCTTGTGTCTATTGTTGTTCCATGTTTTAACGAGGTCGACTTTATAGAGTTATTTATATCTAATGCATTTAAGCAAGATTATAAAAATTTCGAAATTATTATTGCAGATGGTGATTCAGACGACGGAACGAAAGACTTACTCGATCAACTTTGCAGTAAATATGTAGGACTTGAAGTTGTTAATAATCAAGCACGGATTGTCTCTAGTGGTCTCAACCTAGCAATTGAGAAGGCGGCCGGTTCCATAATTGTTAGGTTTGATGTCCATACTAGTTATGATGTGACTTATATCTCGCACTCTGTCCAACTGTTGAATAGTGGTAAATATGATTGTGTTGGTGGTGCTTGGAATATTTTTGTCCCAAAAGAGGTTATTCCTAGGGGGATCGCGTTGTCTTTTAAGTCACACTTCGGTTCTGGAGGTGCGAAGTCTAGATCTGAGGACTATTCGGGAGAGGTAGATACAGTATATCTTGGTGCTTGGCCGAGGGATGCCTTTTCGACATTTGGTTATTTCGATGAAAATTTGGTGCGAAATCAAGATGACGAACTGTGTCATCGGATAATACTGGGCGGAGGAACCTTATTTCAAAGTGCCGATATAAAATCTATATATTTTGGGCGAAAGACACTTGTTAAGCTTTCAAGGCAGTTCTATCAGTACGGGTTTTGGAAACCGCATGTCATAATAAAACTTAAAACAATTGCACGTTTACGGCACCTTGCCCCCTCGCTTTTAGTTAGTTATATCCTATCTCTTACCAGTCTTGGGCTTTATAGTGGATTATTTATTTTGGTCGCAGGAGTATCGGTACTAGCATATTTTTTAATTATTTTTTTCAGTACAAATTTTCAATTTAAAAAAGAGAGTTTTTGGACTATTTTGGCTGCAACCTGCGCCGTTGTAATTATGCATTTTTCCTATGGTTACGGCTTTATCAGGGGGTTTGTAAGTGCAACAATCGGTTCTTACTTTAATTTGAGACGGAACCTAAATATTTCTAGGTAGTCGTTTGGCTCTTGGTATTAAATTAGATTATCAAAGGGCATGTGTGTTTTTAATGGAGTGTGGATTAACTGTTTAGTGGTTTTTAATTTGTTTGGTGACAATTGATGCGAAGGTATAGTTATTAAACTGAATCGTTCATGGCTTGAATCCTTTCGGCCGTCCACGACTTCATAAGCTGATTCTTTTTTTATGAGGCGTTCTTGTGTATTTATACGGAAACTAAATACATTTTAATTCACTGTAAAAGGTTGCATACAGTATTATGTATCAAGGGTTTAAAGTGCATAATTCACTGGCGCCATATGAATATAATGCTAATTACATGCGTAGTTTTTATTTAAATAGTATATAGGTATAAAATTGAAAATTTTAATCACGGGTGGAGCTGGTTTTATAGGCAGTGCCCTGATCCGACATATTTTGACGAGTACTGAGCACACTATTGTCAATCTGGACAAGCTGACTTACGCTGGAAATCTTGATTCATTAGGTGATGCTGAGCAAAGTGGACGTTATTATTTTGAAAAAAGTGATATCTGTGATTCCTTTAAGATTAAAATGATATTGGATACGTACGAACCTGACATTTTGATGCATTTAGCTGCTGAAAGTCATGTTGATCGTTCAATAGACGAGCCTGATGAGTTTATTAAAACAAATGTTGTAGGTACTTTGAATTTGTTAGAACAGTCACGTAAATACTACAATAGCCTTACTTCAA
>Ga0075441_10000585_pt1 | contig 18505 bp, 19 predicted proteins | sample CoawatmetaG00DNA_FD_71582 | JGI IMG/M metagenome (GOLD analysis project Ga0075441, IMG submission 71582) | Marine microbial communities from the West Antarctic Peninsula - Coastal water metaG002-DNA | ecosystem: Environmental > Aquatic > Marine > Coastal | place: Atlantic Ocean: West Antarctic...
GCCAGACCGGATCAGCGACTAGGTTCGCGGCTTTGGCAAGCGCGTTTGCATGTGCATCGCTATCCGTAAAGAATGGTGAGATATCAGGACCAACGGCGACACGCGCAGCACCTGTCAGCGTCGCCATCGAAATCACCAAATCAGGTTCATCTTCGTCGGATAGCGTCAAAGCATCGGCCAGCACCAAACGACCTTCTGCGTCCGTGTTGTTGATCTCAACTGTCAAACCCTTACGGCTGGTCAAAATGTCTTGCGGGCGGAACGCGTTGCCATCAATGCCGTTTTCCACGGCAGGCACCAGCACACGCAGCTGTAACGGCAGCCCCAGACCCATTATCATATGTGCGAGGCCCATCACGGTGGCCGCACCGCCCATATCCTTTTTCATCAAACCCATCGATCCGCCAGGCTTAATATTCAAGCCACCGGTGTCGAAACACACGCCCTTACCGACCAAAGTCAGCTTTGGCCCCATCGTTCCCCACCGCATATCGAGCAGACGTGGCGCGCGCGTTGATGCGCGGCCAACGGTGTGGATCATCGGAAAATTAGCAGACAGCAAATCGTCGCCTAAAATAACATTGACCTCTGCGTCGTGATCTTTAGCCAACGCGCGGAACGCTTCTTCTAGCTCATATGGCCCCATGTCAGACGCGGGGGTGTTGATCAGATCGCGAGTCATTGCCTCTCCGGCGGCGATTATAGCAAGGCTGACGGCGTCAACGCCCATTGGAGCAACCAGCATTGCGGCACGCGCAGACGGGCTGATGTAATAGTCGAAACGGTAGGTTTCGAGCAGCCACCCAAGTGCGGCCTCTTCCATGTCGACCGCAGGCAAATCAGACAAAATCTGGTAGGTTCCCTGCGGCAGTTTGCGCGCTGCAGCCCCGATATGAAACCGCCCACGTGACCGCGATGCGGCCGTGCCATACCCAACAAGCGCACAGGAAATGGTCCCCTCTGCCGACGGAACGGTTATGCACCGCCCAAGTTGGCCCGTGAAACCTTGTGCCTGCGCCCACGCTTGCGCGCCCTTTGGGATTTGATCCAGGTCATCACTGGGGATGACAAAAAGGTCAATCGCGTCCGTATCGGAGTCGGCAAAAGCAAGGGTCATAAAATATCTTCCACAATTGTTATTGTGTCAGAGTACCCCACCAACAGGTGGTCGCAAGGGCCAGTTTAATTTGGGTGACGGTCTCGAAACGTCCAGATTTCTGTGACGGCAATGTCAAAACCCCGTTCCAACCGGGCCAATGTTGCACTAAAGGCGACGCCATCAGCCTGCCTTGCCGCAGTCGCGACATGGTCCGCTGTACGTGACACGTCCGTCAAGCCAATTTGCGCGGCGACCTGCGTGATCCGGCGAGCTGGCTTTGCAACTTGGTCAAATGCATGGTGATCCTTGGCCACTTGCAGCGCATCAAGACGGTGCGCGATATCCTCCAGGACACGGCAAATCATTTCCTCTGCTTCAGCCTGCCCTTTGACGGCAAATATGTGATCCACAGGGCATGGGTCAAGGCTCGCTGTCTGACGGCAATGCAAAACTGACACAGGAACCTGTGGGCGAATAGGTGCAGATTTATCTGCAAAGTGTATGTGTGTTTGTTCCATACATGCACGCTAGCCCAACTTGGTTTTCATATGGTTGAAGTAGACAATTGAATTTTTTCCGAATTCATGAAAATGCGTATTAACATTGGCAAAACTTTGACGGAGCTTCAAAATGAAATTCGCCCGCCCTGTGCCCGCATATCTGGTCAACCGCTATCATGGTTGGAAAGCAACGACATTCGCCGAGAACAAAGGCTGGTATCGCCGCCTTGCCGACGAAGGGCAGCGCCCACGTGCGATGGTCATTTCATGCTGCGACAGCCGCGTGCATGTCACGGCCATTTTTGGCGCCGACCAAGGCGAGTTTTTCATTCACCGCAATATCGCCAATCTTGTCCCGCCGTATAATCCCGATGGCGAATACCACGGCACTTCGGCGGCCGTGGAATATGCTGTTACCTCGCTCAAAGTATCCCATTTGGTGGTGCTTGGTCATTCTGGCTGTGGCGGTGTCGAGGGCTGCTATAACATGTGTTCCGGTCATGCCCCTGAGCTGGAAAGCAAAAGCAGCTTTGTTGGCCGCTGGATGGATATCCTTCGCCCCGGATTTGACCGCCTGCCCAACGGCACAGAGGCAGAACGCAAGCAGGCACTGGAAAAACAAGCCGTGCTGATATCGCTCGAAAACCTGATAACGTTCCCGTTTATCAAAGATGCTATCGAGAACGACACTTTGTCGCTGCACGGTGTGTGGAATGACATTGGCGATGGCAGTTTAGAGGCTTATGATCCAAATATTGACGCGTTTTCCGCGATATAATTTACCGCAAAAGGTTTTGCTATGAACGCAATTTTCGACCTTGCCGTTTCCAACCTGATTTCACCAATCATCTTAAGCTTTGCCTTGGGCTTGGCTGCGGCATGGGCACGGTCCGATCTGACAATACCCGAAGCCGTCGCAAAAGGCATGTCGATCTATTTGCTGTTTGCAATCGGGTTCAAAGGCGGGGCAAGCGTCGCCGACCACGGCGTTGATGGAACACTACTTGCCGCTGTTGGTGCTGGAATCGTGTTGTCGTTTGGCCTGCCGTTTATAGCGTTCGCACTGTTGAAAACGATGACGGGCCTATCGCGGACCGATGCCGCCGCTGTTGCCGCGCATTATGGGTCTATCTCGATTGTGACATTCGTGGCCGCCACATCGGTCCTTGAAGGACGCATGATTGAAGCGGAAGGCTATATGGTCGCCGTCGCCGCCGCGATGGAGGCCCCAGCAATCCTTTCCGCCCTTTGGCTTATGGCCAAAAGTGGCAAGGGCACCAAGTTCGACCCTACTTTGATGCGTGAAATTTTGTTGAACGGGTCCATCGTGTTGCTTGTCGGCGCATTTTTCATCGGGGCTGTGACGGGCGAAAAAGGACTTGCTGAAATAGCACCGTTTATCGTCAGCCCATTCAAAGGTGTATTGTGTCTGTTCCTGCTAGACATGGGGCTCATCGCAGGGCGTGGATTGCGCCAAGCCAAGGGGCTGATCAACCTGCAGCTCGTTGCATTTGGAATTGCCATGCCGTTGATTGGCAGCACGATTGGATTGGGCTTTGGGATGCTGATTGGGCTTGGCCTAGGCGGCACCGTTCTGATGATGGTCTTGGCCGCATCAGCCAGCTACATCGCTGTGCCTGCGGCCATGCGCGTAGCCTTACCAGAAGCAAATCCAACGATTTATTTGACTCTCTCGCTCGGGATCACATTCCCGTTCAACCTGACACTTGGCATCCCGCTGTACCTAACAATGGCGCAGTGGGTCACAGGAGGCTAAACCATGGAAATGCATGACGCAAAACGGGTCGAGATCATGATCGAAGCACCCTTGGAGCGGCGCCTAACAGACGCGCTGCACGCAGCCGAAGTCACAGGCTTTACAGTGCTGCCGGTATTGGGCGGATCAGGGCGGTCGGGGCGTTGGTCACGCGACGGACAAGTGGGCCGTGCGGGCATGGTCGCGGTGATCTGCCTGATTAAGCCGGAACGACTTGATACACTACTTGAAGCGGCGTTTGCGGTGGTCGAACCACACATCGGTCTGGTGAGCATCACCGACGCACAGGTTTTACGGGCCGAAAGGTTTTAACAACAAAACCGCGCCACGAATTACGATCGTAGCGCCGTCTGCGCGCACCGCAAAATCGGGCCAATGTGACAGGTCGGGAATCACTGACACGGCAAATTGGCAAGTGGCGGACTTCGGTGGCATCGCGCGTATTGTCATAAGCGCCATTTACGATACGTTCCCACCATGAGTTCATCAAATCCTCAAGGCCACACGGTCCTGTTCGCGGCATCCATTGTTTCGATGGCGCTTGGCTCAATACACGCATTTTCGGTTTTTTTGGCGCCTCTCGAGATCGCGTTTGGAACGTCACGGGCGACGGTGAGCCTGATTTACTCCTTCGGCTTGGTTTTTCTGACAGCCACAGTTCTGTTTGGTCCGACAGTCTATTCCCGCCTGCAACCCGCAACAATTTATATCTGGGTTGCGTTTCTTGGTGCCATTGGGGCCGGCGCCGCAAGCATCGCTGACGGGTATTGGCTTGTTTGGGTAGGGTACAGCCTCATTTTTGGTATCGCCAACGGGCTTGGGTATGGTTTTGGGCTACAATTCGCGGCACGTGCCAATCCCAATCATGCGGGCCTCGCAATGGGCGTGGTCACGGCGTCATACGCCCTTGGGGCTGTTCTGGCCCCATACGGTTTTGACCTCGCGCTGACGTTTGGTGGTTTCTTTTTGGCTATGGCAACCCTTGGGTCCGTCGTCTTTGTTGTCAGCATCGGTGCTGCAGTTTTGGTCGCAAGAAGTGGCGTGAAATATACTGACACGCAAGCCGCGCGACGGGTTACACATTTGCCAGTTGGGTTGATCGCTATGATCTGGGTTGCCTACGGAAGCGGTGTTGCCGCCGGACTTATGGCCATCGGCCACGCAGCGGGAATTGCGGCAACGGCGGGCTTTGCCGGTTGGATAGCTGCGGCCACAATCGCTGGCTTCAATCTTGTCGGTAGTCTGCTTTCTGGATGGTTATCAGACAGGATCTCTCATCGGCGCATTCTTACGACCCTGCCGATTATCGGTGCAGCAGCACTGCTGGCGCTGACGGTCTTGCCCGAACAGACGCTGATCCTTTTGGGGGTGGTGGGGTTTGCCTATGGCGGAACAATCGCGACCTATCCTGCAGCCATTGCCAATCTATTTCCGGGCGAGGACGGCCCGCATGCTTACGGTCGTGTTTTTACGGCATGGGGTGCTGCTGGTCTGGTTGCACCGTGGCTTGCGGGTCAAATTTACGACTGGACCGGACACTATACCGCCGCGCTTTGGGCAGCTGCTGCACTTGGTATTTTATCTGCGGTGATGGCGCAAAAGGTCGTCCAGCGACGCTAATCACACTGCGCAATAAAGATGGTGCAGCAGCTCCAAGACCTGCGCGACTTCGGTGCCTTTGAGAGAATAATAGATCGTCTGGCCCTCGCGGCGCGTTTCAACCAGCCCTGCATCGCGCAACTTCTTAAGATGGTGCGACATTGCAGGCTGCGACAGTTTCGCGCTTGCGGCCAGACTAAGAACGCTCTGCTCTCCTTCTAATAAGATGCACAGCAGGCGCAGGCGCACGGGTTGCGACAACATCTCCATCAGCTTTGCAGCATCGGTGATTTTCGGTTCCAGTTCGGTCATGTCCAACATTTGAAAACTTTCTTCTTGCATATCCAATATCACTTATATACACGATTGCAAATATAAGGTCAATCACATCGTACATCAGTACGTGACTGTTTTCGTAAACACTATCAGGAGTTTCACGTTGGAAACTGAATTTACACCATTTGCGTCACTCTTGGGCGGCGGGCTTATCGGGCTGTCAGCGGTCATCCTAATGGCAAGCCACGGGCGGGTCGCCGGGATCAGCGGGATCGTCTCAAGGATTCTTCCGCCTGCAATTGACACAAAGGGGCTACCGCAGGGCCTGACCTTTATTGCAGGTCTTTTACTGGCAGCACCATTGTGGTTCGGCTTTATCGGACAAGCACCGGTTGTCACTATTTCAAGCAACAATGCGTTGCTTGGTCTTGCCGGCATTCTAGTCGGGTTCGGCGCGGTACTTGGCAATGGCTGCACAAGCGGCCACGGTGTATGCGGCATCTCGCGGATGTCAGGGCGTTCAATGATTGCAACGGCGACGTTTATGACAACCGGGGTCGTCACTGTCTTTATCCTTCGCCATGTCGTGGGGGGCTGAGATCATGCATTTCTTCAGCACCCTATTCGCGGGCCTATTTTTTGGATCCGGCTTGATCTTGTCTGGCATGGCAAACCCGACAAAGGTTCAGAACTTCCTAGATATATTCGGAACCTGGGACCCAAGTTTGGCATTTGTCATGGGCGGAGCAATCCTTGTAACTGCACCCGGGTTTTGGTTTGTGCAGAAACGCAGCACTCCGTTTTTCCACGATATGTTCCACCTGCCAACACGCAGCGACATCGACGCACGCCTTGTCACAGGTGCCGCGATATTTGGCATCGGTTGGGGCTTGGGCGGTTTGTGCCCCGGTCCGGCTGTGACGTCACTGCCATTCGCGACCTCCGGCGTCCTCGTCTTCGTCCCTGCAATGCTTGTGGGAATGTCACTCGCAAAATTAACAGCTTTGCCATCGCGCAAAACTATACCCGCCTGAAAGGAAATATCATGACCCAACTGCATCACAATATGCCGACCCAACCAGACGTAAAAGCGTTCTTTGATCCGATGACCAACACCATCAGCTATGTTGTTGTTGATCCGGCCAGCAACGCCTGCGCTGTCGTAGATTCAGTGATGGATATTGACTATGCCGCAGGCCGGATCACCCATGATCACGCCGATCAGATCATCGATTATATTGTGTCAAACAATCTGACCCTTGAATGGATAATTGAGACCCACGTCCACGCAGATCATCTGTCTGCAGCGCCCTATTTGCAGGAAAAGCTGGGCGGAAAGATCGGTATCAGCGCAAAGATCATCGAGGTCCAAGATACCTTTGGCAAGATTTTTAACGAAGGCACTGAATTCCAGCGCGACGGGTCACAGTTCGACGCATTGTTCAATGATGGCGACACATACACCATCGGTACACTTGAGGTATCCGTCATGGCCACCCCCGGCCATACCCCTGCTTGCATGGTGCATGTCGCTGGTGATGCGGCCTTTGCGGGCGACACAATGTTCATGCCGGATTCTGGGTCAGCCCGCGCAGATTTCCCCGGTGGCGACGCTGGAGAGCTGTTCGATTCGATCCAAAAGGTCCTTAGCTTGCCAGATGATACTCGGTTATTCATGTGCCACGATTACGGCCCGAACGGGCGCGACATCCAATGGGAAACCACTGTTGGTGACGAAAAGGCAAACAACATCCACGTCGGCGCAGGTGCCAGCCGCGAGACCTTTGTTAAGTTGCGCACGGAGCGCGACGCAACGTTGGCAGTGCCAAAGCTGATCATTCCATCGCTTCAGGTGAACATGCGCGCAGGCGAAATCCCCGCAGACGCGGCTGGAAATCCCACGCTCAAAGTCCCAATTAACGGGCTATAAGCCCTCTCGTTTCATATCATTGGCAAACAACGCGCCGCAGAAAGATACCCCATGCAAATTACGCAACTAGATGCGCTGACCTATGTTGGCCCACAAATCTCGCTATCAGACGTCGCGATCCTAAAGCGCCACGGAGTTTGCAAAATCATCGTGACCCGTCCCGAAGGCGAAACAGATGATCAGCCTGCCATATCTGAAATCACGCGCGCGGCGAATGCCGTTGGCATTGAGGTTCATCAGATACCCGTTGTGTCTGGTCAAATCACCGACGCGGATGTCAGCGCATTTGACGCATGTACGTCACAGGCATCCGGTCCGATCTTTGCATATTGTCGCAGTGGGATGCGTGCGACATCTCTCTGGGCTATAAATAAGTCCAATGGTGGCCATTGTACCGACACCATTTTACGCGCGGCAGGAGACGCAGGTTACGACCTGGCTGCCTTGTCACCACGCCTTGTCACTAAACCCGCAACGACAGCCTGATTGGACTTGAATACGATGACCAAATTAGCACGCTATCTACCCATCTTTGAGTGGGGCCGCACATATGATCGGCTGACTTTGACCAATGACCTTGTTGCGGCGGTCATTGTGACAATCATGCTGATTCCGCAGTCGCTCGCGTATGCGTTGCTGGCGGGGCTGCCACCTGAAATGGGGCTTTATGCGTCAATGTTGCCAATCGTGCTTTATGCTATTTTCGGCACAAGCCGCGCGCTTGCTGTTGGTCCGGTCGCGGTCGTATCGCTGTTGACCGCAGCGGCGGTCAGTAAGGTCGCGATGCCCGGCACCTCGGAATATATCGTGGCTGCAATTACACTGGCGTTTCTGTCGGGCGCCATTTTGTTGGTGCTGGGTTTCTTGCGGTTGGGCTTTCTTGCCAATTTCCTGTCGCACCCTGTGATTGCTGGTTTCATCACGGCGTCCGGTATCATCATCGCCGCGAGCCAGATGAAAAACATCCTTGGGATTGATGCAAACGGTCATAACTTGCTCGAAATCATCGTCTCATTATTCGAACATCTTGGCGAAGTGAACTGGATCACCGTCATTATTGGCGTAACAACCACAGCGTTTCTGTTTTGGGTGCGCAAGGGTCTACTACCGCTATTGGTTAAGCTCGGGCTGAATGTGCGCACGGCGGGTATTGTCGCCAAGGCGGGACCTGTTGGTGCCATCTTTGTGACAACGTTGGTTGTCTGGGGATTTGATCTCGCGAGCAGTGGCGTGAAAATTGTGGGTGACGTCCCGACGGGACTGCCGCCGTTATCACTGCCGTCGTTCTCAATGGATTTATGGAGCAGCTTGATCGTGTCCGCAGTAGTGATTTCAATCATTGGCTTTGTAGAATCTGTGTCGGTGGCACAAACATTGGCCGCAAAAAAACGACAACGTATTGACCCTGATCAAGAGCTTATTGGCCTAGGTGCCGCCAACATTGGGGCAGCATTTACCGGCGGCTTTCCTGTCACCGGCGGGTTCTCACGGTCAGTTGTCAATTACGATGCAGGGGCGTCCACACCTGCGGCAGGCGCTTATACTGCGATTGGCCTTGGGGTGGCGTCGCTGTTCCTGACGCCGCTGATCTTTCACCTTCCGAAGGCCACGCTGGCTGCAACGATCATCGTCGCCGTGCTGTCGCTTGTCGATTTCTCGATCCTCAAAAAGACTTGGAAATACTCAAAATCAGATTTTGCCGCCGTGGCGGTTACGATGGCAATGACGCTTACGGTGGGTGTTGAACTGGGTGTCACAACCGGCGTTGCGATTTCGATCGTTATCCACCTGTTCAAAACCTCGCGGCCGCACATGGCTATCGTTGGTCAGGTGCCAGGCACTGAACATTACCGGAATGTTTTGCGCCATAAGGTGATCGTTGACCAAAGCGTTTTGACCATACGGGTTGATGAAAGCCTGTACTTTGCGAACACGCGCGCCCTTGAGGATCGCGTCTATGACGAAGTCGCAAAACAGCCAGACCTAAAGCATGTCATTTTGATGTGCTCCGCCGTGAACGCCATCGACATGAGCGCGCTTGAATCCCTCGAGGCCATCAATGAACGCTTGGATCTGGGCGGCGTGTCCTTCCATCTGTCAGAGGTCAAAGGGCCGGTGATGGACGGGCTGAAAGGTTCTGGATTTCTGGACCATCTGACGGGGCGCGTTTTTCTCAGCCAACATCAGGCACAAACAGCAATCGGTGTTGCGACGTCTTAAGCACCGCAACAACCATTATCCCACACCATACAAGGAACATGAAAATGGCCTATACTCCGAGTTCTGCGGAAGCCGAATTTGATGGCTTGACGGCTTGGTTTGAAACGATTCAGCTATGCCCATGATCAGCCCCGGCTTTCTTTCCTCAGCAGACCGTATCGAGCTTGAGGCTTGCGTGCGTCGCCAGCGCGAGGACCACGGTATTGCCCGCCGGGCAAATGCGATCCTGCTGCTCGACGACGGGGAAAGCTGTGCTCGGATCGCAAAAGTTCTCTACTTGGACGACGATACCATCCGGGGCTGGTATAAGAGCTACCGGCAAGATGGTTGGGATGCGCTTGCCTTCGACGGCTGGAAAGGCGGTCAGTCCCGTATGAAGCAGGCACAGGAGGTTGCGTTATGCGCTTGGCTGGAAGCCCGCTTCTGTCGCTCGACGGTAGAGATCAGGGCCCATGTCGCAGCTGAGTGCGGTCTGAACTATTCCCACTCTGGCTGCATCAAACTTCTGGCCCGAATGGGCTTTGAGTATCGCAGACCCAAGGCCCTGCCGCGCGTGGCCGATGTAGCTAAACAGGCTGAATTCATCGCAATGTATGAGAATATGCTGAATTCTCTGGCCGATGATGAGGCGGTATACTTCGCAGATGCCGTGCATCCAGAATATCAAAGCAAACCTGCCTTTGGTTGGATGAAGAAGGGTACAAACCCCACGCTCAAAACCACTTCAGGTCGCGCCCGCGTCAACATTCACGGCGCACTGAACCTTGAAACCTTTGATACGCCTTTCGTCGCGCCGATCACAGTGGATGGTGTGAGTGCCGTGCAATTGCTGGCCAAGATTGAGGCCCGCAATCAAGATAAACGCATCATCCACGTGATCTGGGACAACGCTGCTTACCACAAAGGGCCGGATGTCAGGGCTTTTCTCTCGCGCAAAAACTGCCGCATCCACCTGATCCAGCTGCCGCCCTATTGCCCGCACCTAAATCCAATTGAAAGGCTCTGGGCCGTGATGCACCAACACGTCACCCACAATCGCGCCTATCCCACGCAAAAGCTATTTACCGAAGCCATTCTGAAGTTCTTTCGGAAAATTATCCCAGAGCAATGGCACAACTTCCGAAATCAGGTCACTGATAACTTCCGCATCATCTCAGAACAAAATCTTCGGGTTTTGGAGTGAGCGGAGTATATACTAAGAAATTTCAATCACTTGCCGACGACGCAATGTCACAAGTCCAAAGCGTTTCGCCTAGTGAAGTGGATGCGATGCTGAAGTCCGGTGCCGTCGCGCTGGATATCAGAGACAAGGAAGAACACGACGCAGGGCACATCGATGGATCGTTGAACATCAGCCGTGGTAAGCTTGAGATGAATGTCGAAGGGCTGATTGGCGATCTAAACGCTGTCGTCATCTGCTACTGCAATGCCAACAACAGGGGCGCACTCTCTGCAGCTGCATTACGGTCGATGGGCTATGTCAATGCACGCTATATTGCTGGCGGACTAAAGGCGTACCGCGCGGTTTAAACCTAGTAAAAGGCGTGGGGTTTCTAATGGAAATCCCTGCTTGGAAACAACCGCTTTGCTTGTTCGCGCGGATGCATGGCGCTAGCGGGTTGCTTGCGCGGGCGTGGTGTATCGTCAGCTTGGGGCAGCGTCTCGCCGATCACCTCGTCCATCGGATGCCCAAGGTCCGTAAGGCAGTGCGACATGTCATCGATCTGTTGTGCAATCAGGTGAACGACGATGCCTTCGCGTTGCAAATACCCTGTAACGCGAAGCAAACGCCCGCCCATAACGACGCGGCGAAACTGGGCATAGACCTTGGGCCAAACGATGACATTGGACACCCCAGTTTCATCCTCTAGCGTCAGAAATATCACACCTGACGCCGTTCCGGGGCGTTGGCGGGTGATCACCAACCCGCAGACCGATGTGCGCTGCAATGGCGCAGTGGCCAGAACGGCATGCGGGGTCAATCCTGTGATGGACGGGCGCAGTAGCTCCATCGGATGGGCGCGCAGGGACAAGCGCATGGCGACGTAATCTTCGACGACCTCTTCCCCAAGATGCATCGGAACCAGCCTGACAGCAGGCTCGACAATGCCTTCCCCCTCAATAGGATCATTGAACAACGGCAAAGGGCGCGGACCTCGGATTGCTTTAACCTGCCATAACGCATCGCGCCGTGTAAGGCCCATATCGCTGAACGCATCCGCTTCGGCCAATCTCTCTAGGGTGGCGGGTGCAACCCCGGCCCGCAACCACACCCCATCAGGATCGGCATAGCCATTTCCGCGTGCGGCAACGATCCAACCGGCATCTTCTTCTTTGAACCCTTTGATTTGGCGAAACCCAAGGCGCAACGCCAAGGCGCCATCCATCCTGCGTTCTAACGTGTTATCCCACGCGCTGTGGTTCACGCTGATTGGGCGCACTTCGACCTGATGTTCTCGCGCATCGCGCACAATTTGGGCGGGCGCGTAAAATCCCATGGGTTGGGAGTTTAAAAGGGCACAGGCAAAGACTGCCGCATGGTGGCATTTGAGCCAAGCAGAGATATAGACCAGCATGGCAAACGCAGCGGCGTGGCTTTCAGGAAACCCGTATTCGGCAAAGCCTTCGATTTGGCCAAAACAACGCTCCGCGACCTCAAGGCTATACCCGTTCCCCAGCATGCCATTGACGAACTTATCCTTGAAGGTACCGATGGTGCCCATTCGGCGAAACGAGGCCAGCGACCTGCGAAGTTGATCGGCCTCTTCTGGCAAAAATCCGGCACCAACCACGGCAATTTGCATCGCTTGTTCCTGAAACAGCGGGATGCCAAGGGTCTTACGCGTCACCTCTCGTAATGCACTGCCAAATGGTTCCGGTTTTTCCAAACCTTGCCGCCGATTGATATAGGGATGCACCATCCCGCCTTGAATAGGCCCGGGGCGCACGATGGCGACCTCAATCACGAGATCATAGAATTCGCGGGGCTTCATCCGTGGCAGGAAATTCATCTGCGCTCGGCTCTCTACTTGGAAAACACCAACCGCATCGGCCACACAAAGCATGTCATAGGTAGCGTCATCTTCTTGCGGGATGGTCGCGATAGACAGCGTTGTCTTCTCGTGCAGTTGCAGTAAGTCAAAGGACTTGCGAATGCAGCTCAGCATACCAAGCCCAAGGATATCGACCTTAAGAATACCCAATGTGTCGATATCGTCCTTGTCCCATTCGATCACCGTGCGATCCTCCATCGCGGCGTTTGAAATCGGACACAACTCGTCCAACCGCCCCTTAGTGATGACAAAACCACCGACATGTTGGGACAGGTGTCGCGGGAAACCGATAATCTCGCCGATCAGCTGGATGGTTTGTGCAAGGCGGCGATCCTTTGGGTTAAGGCCCAATTCACGGATCCGCTCAGGGTCGACCCCGCCTTCGGCCATACCCCATATTTGACCAGACAAGCCTGCAGTCACATCCTGACTAAGGCCCATCACCTTGCCCACCTCGCGGATAGCGGCACGAGACCGAAAGTGGATCACAGTTGCGCAAAGCCCCGCACGGTGCCGACCATATTTTTCATAAATGTGCTGGATGACCTCTTCACGGCGTTCATGTTCGAAATCTACGTCGATATCCGGCGGCTCGCCTCGGAATTCGGACACAAACCGTTCCACCACCATGGTGATGGTTTCGGGGCTGACATCCGTGATGCCCAACAGATAGCAAAGGATTGAATTGGCCGCAGAGCCGCGCCCTTGGCAAAGGATGCCTTGAGACCGGGCGAATTGCACGATGTCGTGGACTGTCAAGAAATACGCTGGAAATTTAAGCTTCTCTACAAGGAGAAGTTCCTTTTTGACTTGGGCAAGGGCCTTTGGGGTCGGCCCGTTCGGGTAGCGGCGTTTCAGCCCCTCCTTCGCCAACCGGGTCAACCGTTGTTGCGGCGTTTCGTCTTTGGAAATCTCATCAGGATATTCATACGACAATTCGCTGAGGCAAAAACTACACCTATCGGCGATCTCTAGCGTGCGGCGGATCGCGGCGGGGTGATTGCGAAACAGGCGGGCCATATCGGTGTGATCCTTCAACCGCCGCTCCGCATTGGGCAGCGCGCGCGTGCCGATCTGATCAATTGTGATGTGTTCGCGCATACAGGTCAGCACATCGGCCAGTTGCCTGCGATTACCGCGGTGCATTAAAACGTCACCTATCGCAACCATCGGCGTGGCAGCTTTTCGCGCCTGATAAGCACAGGCATCAAAATAGGCTTGATCGCTGCCATCATACCGTGGGGCGACACCCAAAAATACAAGGCCTGGATACCGCCGCTGTACGGTTTGGATATGCGCGGTGTCCGCCCTATCACCCTGCGGCAAGGCAATCAGGATCATGCCTTTGCACCCCTCAAGCAGATCGCATAATTCCAGATGGCACTCACCCTTTTCGGCACGCCTTTTGCCGAGGGTCAAAAGCCTGCTTAGCCGGGCATAGCCGTCACGGTCACAGGGCAAAGCGACCCATTCCACCGAACTATCAGTTAAATCCAAGCGGCATCCAACAATCAGCTTTGGCAACCGGATACGTCCTTCGGCCTCGCGCTTAAGTTCTTTCAGCGCGCTATAGGCACGAACCACACCCGCTAATGAATTGCGGTCGGCAATGGCAATGGCCGCGAGCCCAAGCTCTGCGGCACGCGTCATCAATTCTTCTGGGTGCGAGGCGCCCGTTAGAAAGGTGAAATTCGTCGTGACGCAAAGCTCCGCGTAGTTTGGGCCATTCATGTTTGTCTGCAGGGTTTTGCTCATGCGAACTGTCCCTGCACAAACCAACCAGGGTTTTGCGGGGTGTAAAACAACCAAAGACGCCGCCCTTGCTTGGTTTCAACCTTCCAGTAATCGCGCACCCCAGAACGCCAATTTTCGTCTGGCAACCACCATTCAGGGGAGATCCGTTCAGGACCAGTGGCCCTTTCAACGCGAAACGTCATACGCCGCCACCGCAAAAATGCGGGGGGCGATGGCCCTGCACCCATGATCGATTCCGGCGGGAAAAGCTGTATCGGGCGTTCGCGCAAATTCACCCAAGACCCTGTAGGATCAGAGTATGCGGCTGGCGCGATGATATAGCTCCGTTCTGGGATATGGCTGTCTGCGGGCAAAAACCGCTGTACGTTTTCCAACCCGATCCGGTTCCCGATCCGCGTGATCAAATCATCCAACCGACCATCAACGCGCCCATTCGCATGCGACATCTGCTGAACTGGCAACCGCTCCACCAATGTTGCGGCAAGGTGGAGTTGGTCAATCCCAAACCCCGCATCAATCTGGCCCACGCCCCGTTCAAATAACGGCAAAATACGCAACGGGTCACGCATGGCACATGCCAGCCGTAGTTCGATCTGTTGATTGGCCTTATCCACGCAGCGTAAGGTCAGCAACAGCACTCGCGCGCCCATTTCCCGCGCCTTCAGTTTTCCACATAATTGGTCGAGCAAACGCGCCGTACCCGCCATCACATCCGCTTCAAGACCAATAGGATCCGGCAGGCTTAACCGCACCCGATATCGTGGCGGGTTTGGCAGCGGCGATATACTTTCTGCCTGTGTTCCCAGCGCTTGATCCAACCGCAAAAGAACTTCTGCGCCAAACCGGCGGGTAACCGTGGCGCGGGGCAAAGCGCTTAGATCGCAGACAAAGCGAACGCCAAGACGTTGGAGGCCAACACAGACTTTTTCCTCTAACCGCAAAGCAGTCACAGGAAGCCTGCCAATCGCATCGAGCGGCTGTGCCTGTGTCGCATCACCAGTGCCGTAATGCGCAAATGCCCAAGCAGCCCCGCGCGTGTCCGCGACACCGCTTTTTACCAAAAGACCTGCGCGCGCCAACCGCTGATGTATGTCGTGCAACAGGTTTGCCTCGCCGCCAAACAAATGTGCGGCACCAGTGATATCCAGCACAAGTCCTTCTGCGCCTTCGAACCCGACCCATGGGCAATACCGTTTCGCCCACCTTGCCAAAACATGCAGAAACCTTTGGTCTCCTACTGGATCAGCCGGATGGCTTTGCAGATCAGGACAAAAAGCCCGCGCATCTGAATGGCCCATCCCGCGCTGCAACCCTTGCTGCGTCGCCAATAGGTTCAGGCAATAAAGCCGCTGTGTATTGCTTTGCCGCTGGGTCAGCGCAAAGGGCGCATCAATTGGCCGCGCCCTAAGGAACCGGTCGCTCGCGAGCCTCGGAAACCACAATGATACGACGCGCTTCGGCATTCCAGCGTACATCCCAAGCCGTTAATGTTCCTGATTTGTTCTTAATAAGTTCCCACCGCTGAAGAGTCGAGTCTGCCGGGTCAAAAACCGACGTGCAATGCCACCGCGTTTCCACCGCGTTGCTGCCGGTTCCTTCTGGCACGATACACAGACCCATCGATTGCCCTGCCTCTGCTGCCAATTGCAACCGCCGCCCCGCCGTCAAACCAATTGGCTTGGTCAGTTCAATAACCGTCAGTGCCACAGCACCTGACCGCAACGCCTCTTCGGCAGAGGCTAGAACCTCAGTCTGATCACTGCCTTTTGCTATCAACAGACTGTGCGGATCAACGTAGGGGCTAAACCCCGCAGGATTAATTTGATCCGCCTGCCAAGCCTCTCTTACCCACAAAACTGACCCACGCAAATGTCCAGCAAGCGCAAAGGCGAAACCGAATGAGTTGGGACCACAAGCCTCGTGAACGCGGCTGCGGCGTGGGGGGAAATGATCAGGAAAATCAGACAGCATGGCGTAGTCTACCATCTCACACGTAAAATGCGATCCCGACTGCTTTTAAATTCACCCAAGCACTTAAGCTGTCCGGTGGCCCCCAATCGCAACCGAAAGCGCACCCGCGGCTTGCCTCACCGATGCGCTAAGGCGTTCTACGTCTTGTTGGCTGACCCTGCTGGTTGGGCCGGAAACCGATATCCCTGCAACAGCTTCGGCATTAACATCGAACACAGGGGCCGCGATGCAGCGCATCCCCAAATTCCGCTCTTCATTATCAATCGAATACCCACGCATGCGAATATCACTCAGATCTGCCTCTAATTGCGGAGCCTCCGTAATCGTAAACGCAGTAAACGCAGTCCGTTCCTGATCCGCAAAAATACGCGCCAAACGGCCCGCGTCCATTTGGGCGAGCAGGGCTTTGCCAATCCCCGACGAATGCATGGGTGACAAGGTGCCGGGGGGGAAAAATGCACGGATCGTTGCAAAGGTTTCAACTTGGCTCAGGAATAGAACCGCACCTTCCTTTTCAACGCCGAGGTTTGCGGTTTCACCGGTTTGTTCCATAAGCTTGCGAAGAATTGGACGGGCGCGTTCCACAAGACTGGTGCGTCGCAGGAAACGCGCGCCGATGACAAACGCCTGCGAGCCGATATGCCAAATCTGCTCAGATGGGTCAAACTCCACCAATCCTCGCCCTTCCAAGGTAACCAGAATGCGATAGACCGTGGCTGGTGATTGGCCCATCTCGGATGAAATTGTTGTAAGAGCTTTGCCCTGACCCTCGCTTAAGTATTCAAAAACCTCCATCGCACGATCAAGCGATTTTATCGTGTTCTGGGAAGTTTTATCATTCCAATCACGAGGGCGCCCACGCGAACGACGTGGGGTAAGCGGGTCATTACCTTGGGAATCCATCAAATGCCTCATACTTTTCGTGAAAACTGCATTCACGATATGAAAAACTCAAGCATCTGACAATAAATAGTTTTTTATCAATTTATGAATTATGAAAAACGATTTCAAAAAAGTATGGTTCAGGCCCGAATTGGTCTAAAACTAATCAAACACGAACTGAAGGAGATCGCTATGAGCTTTCAAAACCCGGTATTCATCCCTGGCCCGACCAACATGCCCGAAGCGATCCGACAGGCCTGCTACATGCCGACAATCGACCATCGGTCTCCAGTATTTGGCAAAATCTTGCACCCCGTCCTCGCTGGTGTTCGCAGGATTCTGAAATCGGAAACGGCCCATATCTTTATTTTCCCGTCCACGGGCACGGGTGGCTGGGAAACCACGCTGACCAACACATTGTCCGCTGGTGACAAGGTTCTGGTCGCGCGCAACGGCATGTTCAGCCACCGCTGGATCGACATGTGCCAACGCCACGGTCTGGACACACAAATCGTTGAAACCCCATGGGGTCACGGCCTGCCTGCCGATGAATACGAGGCCATCTTGAAAGCTGACACCAGCCACACAATCAAGGCGGTTTTGGCCACGCACAATGAAACAGCCACTGGCGTCAAATCCGACATCGCCGCCGTACGCCGCGCATTGGATGCCGCGGGTCACCCTGCGATGTTGTTCGTTGATGGGGTCTCGTCGATTGGCTCCATGGATTTCCGCATGGACGAATGGGGCGTTGATGTTGCGGTCACTGGGTCGCAAAAGGGCTTTATGCTGCCTGCGGGTCTGGCGATCGTTGGTTTTTCGGCCAAAGCCCGCGCTGCTGTTGAAACGGCGACCCTTCCCCGTACCTTCTTTGACATCCGTGACATGGAAAAGGGCTACGCCGCAAACGCATACCCTTACACCCCGCCAGTAGGCCTGATGAACGGCCTAAAGCTGTCATTGGAAATGATCGAAGAAGAAGGCTTAGAAAACGTCTTCGCCCGCCACACCCGCATCGCTACTGGCGTTAGGCTTGCCGTCAAAGCATGGGGTCTAGAAATGTGCGCGGCTTCCCCTGACGTCTATTCCGACAGCGTATCCGCGATCAAAACCCCCGAAGGGTTCAACGCGACAGATATCGTGACCGTCGCCGCCGAAAAATACGGCATGGCATTTGGGGTCGGCTTGGGCGAGGTCGCGGGCAAAGTGTTCCGCATTGGCCACCTTGGCATGCTGACCGACGCCATGATGCTGTCGGGTCTAAGCGTCGCCGAAATGGTCATGGTTGATCTTGGCTTGGATATCAAACTTGGGTCCGGTGTTGCTGCCGCCCAAGAATTCTATCGGCACAGCGCATAAAGGATACCAGCACATGTATATCCCTACATATGATGACATGTTGACCGCGCATGCGCGGATCAAACCATATATTCATCGTACACC
>Ga0075441_10000588_pt1 | contig 18483 bp, 16 predicted proteins | sample CoawatmetaG00DNA_FD_71582 | JGI IMG/M metagenome (GOLD analysis project Ga0075441, IMG submission 71582) | Marine microbial communities from the West Antarctic Peninsula - Coastal water metaG002-DNA | ecosystem: Environmental > Aquatic > Marine > Coastal | place: Atlantic Ocean: West Antarctic...
GGTGTCTGTTCCCCTGAACTTTGGTTCGGTGGCGGTGGTGGGCAGCCTCGTGGGCGAGCGTATCCGTCGCAACGGCGATTCCGAATCTACCCGCAATGCCACCCGGGCTGTTTTGCGAGGGTTTGGTGTCGCCCCCATGTTTTCGCCCCTGTCCATTTCGGTGGTGCTGACCCTGACTCTGTTGCCGCAGGTGAGTCTGCTTTCGCTGTTGTTACTGGCGGTACCGTTTTCCGTGCTGATGGTGCTGGCGGGGCTGAACTGGCGAGAACCGGAACCGTTGCAAAGCACAGAGCGGAGCGTTAACCGTGCTGGCGCGGGTAGCTGGTTGCGTTTTGGAGGGCTGATTCTGGCAATCTGCGTGGGGGTACTCTGGCTCAGCCACCGGTTCGGGTTGAGTTATGCCCATGCGGTGGCCTTGAGCTGTCTGGCAGCGGTGCTCTTGTACCGGATTCTGGGTTGGTTAAAGCGGGAGAATCCGCCTCTGGCCAGCATGGCCAATGTCAGCAATGAGCTGGCCATTGTTGGTGGTTCGGCGTTTATCGGGGCGGTGCTCAGTGGCGTGGTACTGGGCCAGATCAGCGGTCAGCCGGAATTACCGGTGTGGCTCTGGGCGCTGCTGGCGGCCGGTGTACCCTGGGTGTTTTTTGCTGCCGGACTGGCGGGTATGAACCCGATTATTATTGCTACCCTCATTGGCGGTATTCTGGGTTCGCTGTGGCCAGGCGCAGCTCAGCTTGGCCTGGCCATCGCCATGGTTACTGGCTGGGGGATTACCGCCTTCGGCACGCCCTTTGCGGCTAATGCGTTAATTATGGAACGGCTGACCGGATATCGGACACGGGATGCTTCGTTTCGCTGGAGCCTGGCGTTGTCGCTGTCGGGTCTTTGCGCCGCCAGTCTTCTGGGCTTCAGTCTGACCCTGTGGTTGGCCTGAGGTAAGCCGGGTCGAAGCGCTCGAGCCTTCGGGCCAGGCTGGCGCGGGAAAGTTCGCCCATATGGGTATCCACGAGTTGGCCCTCGGCGTTGTAGAACAGGGTGGTGGGCAGGCCGTGGCTGCCAACTACCCGGCCAAACCGGTTCTGTCTGTCGCTCAGTACGTGGCTCAGGTTCAGATTCTGTGCCATCAGGAACTTGCGGATGGTTGCCGGATGTTCGCCCTGATTGGCGAACACAAAGTTCACGTTCGGGTAGCGTTGCTGGGCGTCTTCCAGCACCGGCATTTCGCGGATACATGGCGGGCACCAGGTGGCCCAGAGATTGACCACCGTGGGTTTGTCACCGGCCAGGCTGGCCAGGTCTACCGGGCGTTCGTTCAGATCAGTCAGTGCCACTTCCGGCAGGCCCCGGGTTTGCTGGTTGATCAGCGCAATAATGCCAGACATACCGCCCCAGATGATGAGGCCAGCCGCGACCGCCGAGCCCAGCGCCCGGCGTATGGCCGCCCGTTTCCACATCAGGTAACCGGTGAAGGCCAACGCAGCAATCAGGCCGGTCACCAGGTCGAACCCGCCGTCGCGGATGTCGATCATGCCCAGCCAGTCGCCCTGATACTCGCTGAAGTAGCGCACCACAAAACCGATGCGGGCACTGACCATGGCCAACAGAAAGATATCGGCCAGGGTACCGGCCACCGGCGTTTTCTCTTTCCGGCCGATCAGGGCGCCAACCACCAGGGCAACCACGAAGGCCAGAACGAGAAGCAGGTGTCCGATGGACAGGCTGAGGGGGCCGATGCCTACGCTGAGCATGGAATCTCCGGAAATCGGTGAGTTTTTAGTAGCATACGGCGGCTAATGACCGCCGGGCTCTGTCAGAGTTCCATTTATCACCCTGAAAATGAAGGCCGGCCAATAAAACCACCTATAGCTATTTGCCGGGTGCTCTGTTACCGTGCCTGCATCCTGCCTCTAGGGATTCCGCAGTTTCCGGCTTAAAGCCGCCTTGCGAACCATTTCATACGACCTGTCAGAGGACGTCACCCCGAAACCCGGCGAGTGACCGTAGTCGTCTTTTATTCCATGACTTTCATGGCATCTGCCCGCATTCGCCGACGACGGTGTTCGTGGAGGCAGAATCAATCAAGAGTACATCGTATATGAGTTTTTCTTCTCTCGGTTTGTCCGAGCAGCTGGTCCGTGCCACCGCCGATCAGGGTTATGAAACCCCGTCTCCCATCCAGCAGCAGGCGATTCCTGCGGTGCTGTCTGGCAAAGATGTAATGGCTGCGGCCCAGACCGGCACCGGTAAAACCGCTGGTTTTACCCTGCCTTTGTTGCAGCGCCTGGCGGAAAACCCCCGCACTGGCAAAGGCCCCCGCGCCCTGATTCTCACGCCTACCCGTGAGCTGGCCGCCCAGGTACACGATAGCGTGAACCTTTACAGCAAATACGTACCCACCAAGGCCGCTGTGGTTTTTGGTGGTGTAAAGATCAACCCGCAGATGATGAAGCTGCGCAAGGGCCTGGACGTACTGGTGGCCACACCGGGCCGTTTGATGGACCTGTACCAGCAGAACGCGGTGCGCTTCAACGAAGTGGAAATCCTGGTGCTGGACGAAGCCGACCGCATGCTCGACATGGGCTTTATCCGCGATATTCGCAAGATCCTGGCGTTGCTGCCGGCCAAGCGCCAGAACCTGCTGTTCTCCGCCACCTTCTCCAACGACATCCGTACCCTGGCCCAGGGCCTGCTGGATAACCCGGTGCAGGTGGAAGTGGCAGCCCGTAACACCACCGCCGAGAAAGTGAAACAGTCCGTCTACCCGGTTGACCAGAGCCAGAAGACCGCGCTGCTGAGCAAGCTGGTGCGTGACAACGACTGGGATCAGGTACTGGTTTTCACCCGTACCAAGCACGGCGCCAACCGCCTGACCCAGAAGCTGGAGAAAGACGGTATCACGGCTGCCGCCATTCACGGCAACAAGTCCCAGGGTGCCCGTACCCGTGCCCTGGCGGATTTCAAAGCCGGTGAAGTGCGCGTACTGGTCGCCACCGACATCGCCGCCCGTGGCCTGGATATCAAACAGCTGCCACAGGTGGTGAACTTTGAACTGCCCAACGTGCCGGAAGACTACGTGCACCGCATTGGTCGTACCGGCCGTGCCGGCGAGAGCGGGCATGCGCTGTCACTGGTGAGCGCGGATGAAGGCAAACTGCTGGCGGGTATCGAGAAGCTGATCAAGAAGCAGCTGCCGCGCAAGGAAGTGGAAGGCTTCGAGCCGAAAAACAACCTGCCGCTGAAGCCCAAGGCCAAAGCAGACCCGAGCAAAGCGCGGAATCGTCGCCCTCAGGGTGGCAATGGTAAGAACTTTGGCCCGAAGCCGGCTGGTCGTAGCGGCGGTCGTGGCCGTGGTGGTCAGGGCGAAGGACAGGGCCGAGGCCAGGGGCAGGGTAGAAGTGGTCGCCCGGCTCAACGCCAGAGCGCCTGAAAACCGTTTCTCCTGACATAAAAAAGGCGGGGCCGAAGCCCCGCGCAGGAGAACGCACCATCCGGTAGCCGACAGACCGTGGGAGCTACCGGGAGTGCGGATCAGAACTTGTAGGTGAAACCTACCATGTAGACCATGGGGTCGATTTCGACTTCGAATTTGTCGGTTTCTGCGACTTTGTCGCCATTGCCATCGAGAACTTTCACTTTCGCATCGGTGTTAATATCTGCCCACCAGATAGCAGCGTTCAGACCGAAGTTCTCGCTCAGCATGTAATCCATGCCAACTTCAACGGCTACGCCCACGCTGTCATCCAACTCCAGCTCGCTGTCTGGGAAGCTAAGGGCATCGTTGAGCTCGGAACTAGTTTTTTCTTCAAAGAAGGTCGTGTAGTTCACGCCAACACCAGCATAAGGCTGAAATGCAGAACCACTATCCATTGGGAAATATTGCAGTGTGATGGTTGGCGGCAAATGTTTGGTTTCGCCAAGTTTCAGGTCGCTAGGAAGGTCACCACCGCCTTTGATGTTGTGCTTGAACGGTGTCGCACCAAGGATGCCCAGGCCGATGTTGTTGGTAAACATGTAGGTGGCGCGGAGACCCAGTTGTGTGTTGGAGTCTACCTCTGCCCGAGCATTAATACCGGGAACCAAGGGATTCCCGCCAACGGTAATGGAATCGCTGGAATCGTCTGGTGCCACGTGAACCGCACCCGCACGCAGAACAAAATCACCCGCCTCAAAAGCCTGGGCCGCCGGAGCCACTGCCATTACAGCCGCAGCGAGAACACTGAGTCTAAAACCACGAGACATAGCCATCTCCTTATCCATGAAAGATCGATGGCTTCAATTTAATGACATCGGGATAGGCAATCTTGATTTAGCGCAAGAAATGGCGGAAGCCAGGGAGGCTGGCCAATAAGTCTTGATTCAACTCAAGAAAACGTGGAAATGCGGCTATTGCGGATGGTCAGGCCTGGGCTTCGTCGAGGGTGCTGTCTTCATCACTGGGCACAAACACATCCCGAATAGACAAGGGCTGCCCCTGGGTATTCTGCACGGTGACTGGCTGTATTGGCTGGCCGCTATCGCGGTCCCGAAGATCCAGGGGCTGACCGTCAGGCGCGGGGTTCCACTTGTCGCCCCACTGGCGCAGAGCCACCACCACCGGGAACAGATCCCGGCCTTTCTCGGTGAGCCGGTACTCGAATCGTGAGCCGTGCTCGCCCACATCCACTTTGCGCAAGACTTCGTTGTCCACGAGTTTGGCCAGTCGGTCGCACAGAATGTTCTTGGCAATCCCCAGTTGCTGCTGAAAATCCACAAACCGGCGGGTGCCGTACATGGCGTGCAGCACAATCAGCAGCGACCACCAGTCCCCCACTTCATTCAGGGCGCGGGCGACGGAGCAGTTGGAGTCATCAAAACGTTTTCTGGCCATGTAGGGGAGTGTACCGAATAGGGTTGCATTTTGAAACCGGATTTAATAGGGTTGCTTTACGAAACCAAATTGATGAGGTTGCACATCACATGAGCATGAATCTTGGTCCTTTGTTCGAGCCGTTTGAACTTCATAACCTCAAGCTGCGCAACCGCGTAGCCATGGCGCCGATGACCCGCAATTTTTCGCCTAAGGGTGTACCCGGTCAGGATGTGGTGGACTACTATCGCCGCCGCGCCGAGGCCGGTGTTGGCCTGATCATTACCGAAGGCACTGTCGTGAACCACGCGGCTGCCAACGGTTACCCGAACGTACCGGCCTTCTATGGCGACGAAGCCCTGGCGGGCTGGAAGAAAGTGGTGGATGCCGTGCACGAAGCCGGCGGCGCCATTTTCCCGCAACTGTGGCACGTGGGCGCGGTACGCAAGGAAGGTATCGAGCCAGATCCCTCTGTTCCCGGTTACAGCCCTTCAGGCCTGTTTGCGCCTGGCAAGCCCAACGGCAAGGCCATGACCAGAGAAGACATCCAGGACGTGATCAAAGCCTTCGGTGATGCCGCCCAGGACGCCAAGGCTCTGGGCTTCGACGGTGTGGAAATCCACGGCGCCCACGGCTATCTGCTGGATCAATTCCTGTGGGAAGGTACCAACCAGCGCGACGATGAGTACGGCGGCAGCCTGGAAAACCGCCTGCGCTTTGTGGTGGAAATCGTCGAGGAAGTGCGCCACCGCGTGGGCCCGGATTACCCGATCATGCTGCGCTTCTCTCAGTGGAAGCAGCAGGACTACGAAGCAAAACTGGTGAATAGCCCCGAGGAACTGGAGCGCTTCCTGAAGCCTCTGGCGGAGGCCGGTGTCGACATCTTCCACGCTTCCACCCGCCGCTTCTGGGAACCGGAGTTCGAAGGTTCCAATCTGAACCTGGCCGGCTGGACCCAGAAGATCACTGGTAAACCGACCATGTCGGTTGGCAGTGTGGGCCTGACCGAAGACTTCATCAGCGGCACCTTCGCCAGCAAGAAAGAGTCGGTGGAGCAGTCTGGCATCGATGAGCTGGTTGAGCGCATGAACAACGGTGAATTCGATCTGATCGCGGTTGGCCGTGCCCTGCTGCAAGACCCAGAGTGGCTGGTGAAAGTGAAAGAAGGCCGCCTGAACGAAGTGGAAGCCTTCGCCAGGAAGTCCCTGGCAAAACTCTACTGATCGAACCTACCCCTTCGATCGTGCCTGCCGCGCGCCCTCGGGCCCGCGGCTTTTTTGGGTCTGAAATCTGTCCGGTTCGTAATCGCAGCAATCGCCAGAAACGCTATGCTGTAGGCAGATTGTTGCTATTCACCAGACAAGGAGTTGGATATGGCTTTGATGCGTCATCTTAAACTGGCTGGGCTGGCTGCGGTATTGGTCACCCTGGTGGGTTGCGCCAGCGTTGGCCGGGATTTTGCGACTCATAATGTCGACCAGATAACGATCGGTGAGACGACCCGCGCCGAGATACAGGAGATGTTCGGTGAGCCCTGGCGCACCGGTATTGAAGACGGCAAGCGCACCTGGACTTACGGCAAGTATCGCTGGTCCGCCTTTGGTGACGATGAAACCACGGATCTGGTGGTCCGTTTCAATAACGACGGCACGGTATCCTCTTACGTATACAACACCACCGAATAAAAGCTCCTGGGCGCCGGCCTGACCTCAATCAGCGGCCGGCGCCTGTTTCAGCGCCAGAATCTGTCCGGAATCCAGTTCCTCGATTAATGCCCCCCGGAACTGCCGGTTGATGAACCGCTCTGTTTCTACCTGAATCCGCTCCCGCTGCTCGGGCTTCTCGATATAGTCCATGGCCCGGAACAGGATGTAGCGGATGGTCATGTTGGAAATCTCCTGTACCACCACCTCATCGACGCCGGGCACCAGCCCGCGCTCCAGAATATCCTCGGCCATTTCCCGGGCACTGGCGTCCAGCTGTGCTTCGAGAGCCCGGCGTAACACGGGCGACGGGCCGTGCAGTTCCCTGACCGCCACCGTGGTTGCCGCCGGGTTGGCCAGAAAGTAGTGGTACACAAAGGTGACGGTGTCGTGGGAGGCCTGTTCCGAGGAATCCGCCATCTGCCGCAACTGCCGCACGCCGGCTTTCATGTCCTCGGCGATATAGCCCAGCACCTGCAAACCGAATTCGTCCAGATTGCGGAAGTGCCGGTAAAAGGTGTTCGGGTTCAACCCCGCCTCCCGGGCCAGTTCCCGCAGGCCCAGGGAGGTCAGGCTACGGCTTTGGGTAATCAGCCTGAGAGCGGCCTGGACCAGTTTCAGTTTTCCGCCGGCAAGTCGTTGCATCGAGTCGTGTTTCCTTTGGGCGTTGGGCCAACAACCTGTCACTCAGGGCCATTCCTGTGAGAGTGGGTATACAGGTGTCTACTTTGACCGGTATACATGTGTCTACTGGTCATGATGACCACACCGACAACAACAGGCAAGGCCCTTCAGGCCACACAGGAGTGCAGCAATGAAACAAACCGCCAAGATCGCCATTATCGGCACCGGTTTTTCCGGCCTGGGCATGGCCATCAAGTTGAAAGAGGCCGGTTTTGACGACTTTGTGATTCTGGAGCAGAGCGACAACGTCGGCGGCACCTGGCACGACAACCACTACCCGGGCTGCGCCTGCGATGTTCAATCTGCGCTGTATTCCTTCTCTTTTGAGCAGAATCCGAACTGGACCCGTATGTTTGCTCCCCAGCCGGAGATTCAGGCGTACCTGCGGCATTGCGCCGAGAAATACGGCCTGATGGATCACATTCGTTTCAACACCCACGTGGCGGGTGCCCGTTGGGATGAGGCCACCTCGGGCTGGGTTGTGGAAACCTGCAACAGTGCAAAACTCTGGGACTACATGGAAAAGAAAGGTTTGAAGCCCGGGGATGAGCTGGATCGCAGCGACAAGGCCCTGCCGCCAATCCGCAAGCTGCGAAGTGAGATCCTGGTGTCGGGCATGGGCGGCCTGAGCACCCCCGCGTATCCGGAGATCAAGGGCATAGACACGTTCACGGGTATCAGTTTTCACTCCCAGAACTGGGACCATGACTACGATTTTCGTGGCAAGCGGGTGGCGGTTATCGGCACCGGTGCCTCGGCCATCCAGTTCGTGCCGGAAATTGCCAAAGAGTCCGCCCATCTGGACCTTTACCAGCGCACGCCGCCCTGGATCATGCCCAAGCCTGACCGGGAAATCCGGCCATTGGAGCGGGCCATGTTCCGCAGGTTCCCGCAAACCCTGAATGCGTTCCGCCAGAGCATTTACTGGATGCTGGAAGCCCGGGTGCTTGGCTTCGTGGGTAACCCGCGCATTCTGAAAGTCGGTGAGTTGCAGGCCCGTCGACACATCCGCAATCAGATCAAGGACAAGGAACTGCGCAAGAAAGTGACGCCGGATTTCCACTTCGGCTGCAAGCGGGTGCTGATCTCCAACAACTACTACCCGGCCCTGGACCAGGAGCACGTAGACGTACTGACGGACGGCGTTCGCGAAGTGAAAGGTAACACCATCATTGACAACAATGGCACCGAGCGCCCGGTGGATTGCATTGTCTATGGCACCGGCTTCAAGGCCCAGGAACCCATCCCCCGGGGCATGATCTTCGGCCGTGGGGGCCAGGATCTGCTCGACGCCTGGCGTGAGGGTGCGGAAGCCTACAAAGGCACCACCGTGGCCGGCTTTCCAAACTTCTTCATGCTGATGGGTCCCAACACCGGCCTGGGCCACAGCTCCATGGTGTACATGATCGAGTCCCAGGTGCAGTACGTGCTGGACGCCATCAAGAAGATGGACCACAGAGGCTGGAAGAGCGTGGAAGTGAAAGAGGATGCCTACAGCCAGTACAACGCCTCTATACACGCCAAACTGGGCGACTCCGTGTGGCAGACCGGTTGCAAGAGCTGGTATGTGAACGAGAACGGCAAGAACACCACCTTGTGGCCGGGCTTCACCTGGCAGTTCCGGAAGCAGACCCGACGGTTTGATGCCGAGCAGTATGTGTGTGAATCAGCGGAGGTGATGGAGCAGGGTGCGGAGCCGGCGTTGGCGAGTTAAAACGAGAGATAATCGGGCGCCCGAGTCAGGAAGCTTCGGTCGCTATGAAGTTGAATTGAGACAGAATACCTTGTTCAACGAAATCCAATGACTTAGTTTTATACGGCGTCGTGAGCCAGGGATTGCGCTCACTTTTTATCAGATAGCGCTACCGCTATTGTCCAGGACAAGGAAGGTCATGTTTCTTAAGTATCACTATGATCTCCAACCGCAGGATCTGTTGCGGTTGGAGAGTCCATTCTTTGCCGCAGAAAAAATCCGGGAGTTGTTCCGCAGGGGAACCCCTATTCCAGCATCCCTCTTTTTTCATTATTCCCCCCCTTTTACGCATAGCCGATCTGATATCCATTATCAGGAACTGGTCTCGAAGATTGAGGCCGGTGAGTTATGCCTTGTCTATTCCGACATCGAAAGTGGGTCGGTTTCGGCTCCATTAGTCGCCTGGAGGCCAGGTAGCGAGGCGGAGGAATCGGGCCTCTGGAACTGTGCCGGGACCTTTGGCCGGGGAATTCCTGGATTAGAGGAACTCGTCGCTGAAATGAATCGACGCCGGATTACGCCGCAGACACTTCAGAAAATGTCTGCCACCGGGGCATCCAGTCTTAATGAGATTGAACAGTGGAACCAGTTCGCAGAATCCGTTGGCGGAGACCAACCTCGTCAGGATGAACATCGCTTATCTCTTCCGATAGGGGGCTCCGCCAACATTGCGCCTCTGCCAATGAGAGAGCAGCATAATTCCACGTCTCCGGAACGAGGAGTGCACCTCGTAATGGGGCTGTTCACCGATGGGACATTGAACAATATCGATAATATCGAACTCTTTCGGGAGCAGGTAAGAGAATGCGAAGTTCTCGAACAAACGGATCCAGAGGCGGCCAAAGCGTGCGCTGATCGGCTTGCTTTGGAATTAGGTGACAGCTACGCCAATGCGCCGACCAATGTGGTTAAGTTGTTTGATCTGTACAGGGAGGGCGAGACACAAGATGGCGAAATGACAAGCCTGATGATGAAGACGTATAGCCATGGAGTGGGTACTGAAAATGGGGGTGAAGACTCCACGCTCGATTCGGCAACAGGGTTGGGTAAAACGGGTGTAGTTTCACAGGTTAATCGTCTATTCGACTCCACAGCAGCGATTGCGAATCTTCGACTGCGTGGTCGACCCGTGACCAAGCTCTCTATTGATCTCTTTGGCTTCAGCAGAGGTGCGGCGGCGGCTCGTCATGCGGCAAATTCGATTCTTCGAGGTCGTGCGGGAAAATTTGGTAGGGCACTCTCTAAACAAGGGATCGGCTGGCCTGAGCAGGTTGAGGTTCGCTTTCTAGGACTATTTGATACCGTTGCCGGAATTGTGAATCTCAGAGCCGGAGATTTCTCCGCTTCAGACGGAGAAAACGATCCTGTTGAACTCAAGCTGGATTCGTCCAAGATTGGGAAGGTAGTTCACTTTGTCGCGCGCGATGAAATAAGAGCTAATTTTGCCCTAAATAGCGTTGGAGATTCTGATGGCCGACTACCCGAAAACTTTCGTGAGATAAGCTTGCCGGGCGCTCATTCTGATGTGGGGGGAGGGTACCATTCGCTTCAGGATGAGGAGTTGCTTCTTGCACCCGTTATGGAGATCAGAGGCTCCGACACTCAACGACCAGAGCAAACCATGAAATGGGATAACCTTGAGGCTCTCATGGTCGAGATCCAGTCCGAGGGCTGGATTGGGGATTACAGCCTGCCAATGCGTGATGGCACCGCACCCACCCTCGAAATTACACAGAAACGCAGTGAGCACCCAGCGCCCGATGGCCGGGTTGATCTTGCTTTGAAGATGAGGAGAAGAGTCAGTGGTGAATACTCCAATCTTTGTTTGAACTTGATGTATGAAATGGCCAAGGAAGCCGGACTACTATTTGATGCGATCCCGGATGAGGATTCTTGGAGCTATCCGGAAGAGCTTGCAGCTATCTGTGATAGCCTCAAATCGCAGATAGTGAACGGAGTAGACGCTCCCCAACTGGTCCCAAAACAACGAATGCTGCTAAAGCAGCGCTATACCCACTGCTCAAGCCACTATAACCCTATCAGGTTTATGCTTGGTGAACAGGAGGTTTCGATGGAGTTTCCTTTCCAGCCTTGGGGGCATCCATTGCGACCAACCCCAACGAGAAAGAGAACGGTCCATTACCAACAGGGAATCGGAAAAGCATGAGCCGGAACAACTTTCTTAAACTTCTATTTATATTGGCTATTTATTCCGTAGCCGGATGCAGTAATAAGCCAATCGCGGAGAACGACATCTCCTGGTATTTCTCACTCGCCACACCGAAACACTACGATGTCTGGGTTGAGCATCTCCAGTTCGAGCGATCAGGTGAACGTAGTTGGTATCATCCAGCTGGCTCAATGAGCTGCTGCTGGAAAGGACCGTCCGGCCCAGCCGGAATAGCCGGTCGAATGGATCTGTTTCCTGATTATGTAGCCATCCAATGGTTTTCATTTGCAGAGCAAAAGTTCTATCAGCGAATCATTAAGGTTCCCCGAGCCTGGCAGGACAGAATGCGAGAGCCTGCACTATTACAAACCGAGCTGCACGGTGGCGTAATGAAGCCAAGAAATTTCATTGTGTTTGGCCTCGCTCCCGGCGGTGAAGTGGTGGTTTGGATGATGAACCAGATCGGCAATGAAGTAGAGCTCGCCCGATTCCAGGCGAACGAGTTGGATCGGGACCCCGACATCTACCGTGTAAACACCGAAGAGTATCTGGAACAACATGGGGATTTCCTGGATCAACACGGAATCCCAACGAGTGGTTGGTAGTTTTCGCGTTCCTGAAATACCATAAGCACCCCGATCCACTGGAACACGGATCATGAACTGGCGCCCTTGGTTATTCGGCGCTTGTTGCTAAGCCTGAAATTTCAGCAGGGAACGCATGAACACGGAACACGGAACACGATACCGATTACCAGTACCGCGAGCGGGTGGTAGTGCCCCGCCCGGACAAAGAACTTCGCTTTCGGAACGGACGAATCCCCGGGTATTTTTCGATATTTCTCGGAGGCTTGAGCCTGGCGGCGGTGCTCGCCTACCTGTTCCCTTCCTATCTGACCACCACTGATCTTCGTGCCGCGTATGATGCCGAGGCGCTTCAGGATGTCCTGAAGTACGGTATGTGGTTCTCCCTGTTTTTCGGCATTACCACCTTCATTCTTGATCGGCGCAAACGGCTTGGCGCTGCAGGTATTGCCATGACGCTGATCGCGTTTGGCCTGGGTGGCTACAACGTCCCGGTCGGGCCGGTGGAGCCGAAACCATTGTCGCTCGGCGTGGACTGGCTGATTCTGGCCTTTCTGGGTTCCACCATTGTCTTTACCAGCCTGGAGAAGCTCTTTCCGAAGTATCGGGAGCAGGTCATCTTGCGGGATCAGTGGGGGCTGGATTTCTTTTACTTCTGCCTGAATCACCTGCTGATCTCAGCGGTTCTGCTGTTTGGTAACTTCCTGGTAACGCGCTTTGAATGGGTGGCCAGCGACAGTCTTCAGGCGGCTATCCAGAGCACGCCGCTATGGCTGCAGGTGGTTCTGCTGATTCTGGTGGCCGACTTCGTGCTGTATTGGGAGCATCGGGTATTCCATGAAGTCCGGCGGCTGTGGCTGTTCCATGCCGTCCACCATTCGGTGGAAACCATGGACTGGCTGGCGGGTTCCCGCGCGCATGTGGTTCAGATTTTTATTGAGCGGGGGTTGGTCATGCTGGCGTTGTATCTGCTCGGAGCCAGCAAGGAAGCGCTGGATATCTACGTCACGTTTGCCGCGCTGCAGGCCATCATTATCCACAGCAATCTCAATGTGCCCTGGGGGCCGCTCAAATATCTGTTGGTAACGCCTCAATTCCACCACTGGCACCATAGTTCAGAGAAGCCGGCCATCGATACCAATTACTCGGCACACACGGTGCTCTTTGACCGGCTGTTCGGCACCTATCATTTCCCGAAAGCGCACTGGCAGCGGAGTATGGCACGACCCAGAAACTGCCGGGTTCCTATCTGGGGCAGCTGTTCTATCCGTTCCGCAGGCGGTGACCGGCAGTTGCCGTCACGGTGATGCAATGGGATGATGCGCGGATTGCGTGCTGCCTGGCCCGCATTCACCCATCATCTGAAACCGGCAGGATGTCATGGCCAACCGAACCTCAACCCGACTGAACAAATACATCAGCGAGAGCGGCATGTGCTCCCGTCGGGATGCCGACCGGTACATCGAGCAGGGCAACGTGCACATCAACGGCCGCCGGGCCCAGGTGGGCGATCAGGTGTTGCCCGGGGATGTGGTGAAGGTCAACGGCCAGGTGGTGGAGCCGAGAGACGAAGAAGATCTGGTGTTCATCGCCCTGAACAAACCGGTGGGTATTGTCAGCACCACCGACAGGGCGGAGAAAGACAACATTCAGCGTTTTGTCGGCCACAGTGAACGGATTTTCCCCATTGGCCGGCTCGACAAGGATTCCCAGGGGCTGATTTTCCTGACCAGCAATGGCGATCTGGTCAACAAGATCCTGCGCGCCGGGAATAACCACGAGAAAGAATACCTGGTGACGGTGGATAAGCCGGTCACCCGGGAATTCGTAGAGGGAATGAGTAACGGTGTGCCGATTCTGGGTACCGTGACCAAGCGCTGCAAGGTCGAAAAGGTGTCCCGGTTTGTGTTCCGCATTACTCTGGTTCAGGGCCTGAATCGCCAGATTCGCCGTATGGCGGAGTACTTTGGCTACGAGGTGACCAGGCTGGAGCGGGTGCGCATCATGAATGTCAGTCTGCAGGGGTTGCCGGTGGGCGCCTGGCGGGATCTGACGGAGAAGGAACTGGCGGTACTGTTCGATGCCATCCGGGATTCCTCGTCCGAGGCTGCGGAGCCTGCTGGCAACAAATCCCGCAAGAAGCCTGCGGGTGCGAGGGGCGCTCGCCCGGGGCCCGGTGGTAAACCGGCGCGGGGTGGCGCAAAATCTGGCGGGAAGCCACCGGCTGGTAAAGGGCGAAAAGGCCCTGGTACCGGGCCCGGTAAACGGCCCTCTGGTAAACCCGGTGGCGGCCCAAAGCCGGGTGGTCGTGGTCCGGGATCCAAAGGTAAGCCATCGAAACCGGGCAAGCCCCGCAAGCCGTCCATCAAGAAGCGTTGAGTACCCATAGGTTCTCTTCCTTACGGCAAAAAAGCCTTTCGGGCGCTATGCTTACCGGCTTTAACCCTGTGCCGGATTTGCCCGAATGTTTGAAACGTTTTTCTCTACCTATCTCAGCAGCACCATCCGATTCCTGTTCCTGCTGGCGCCGTTTTTCGTGGTCACCATGTTCCTGGCCCTCACCCGGGGGCTCCCGATGGCGGAGAAAACCTCCATCATTCGTCGGGCCTGTGTCTCGGCCTTTATTCTGGGTGTGATTCTGTTCTTCGCCGGCCCGCTGTTGTTCAACGCGATTGGCATCACTCTGAACTCCTTCCGCATCGGCGCTGGCAGCCTGCTGTTCCTCACTGCTATCAGCCTGGTGAACAGCGGCACCCGCAACCACGCCACCGGCTTGCCTGAAGAGGACCGGGATGACATTGCGGTCGTGCCCCTGGCCATTCCTGTCATGATTGGTCCGGCGACCATTGGTGCCATCATGGTTTACGGCGCCGAACTTAAAGCGGTGCCGGAAGTGGCCGGCGGTTTGCTGGGCCTGGTGTCGGGCTTGCTGATTCTGGCGGGATTGCTTCGCTTGTCCGGTTATCTGGAGAAAGCGTTGGGCAAGACCGGCCTGAACATTATGTCGAAGATCAGTGGCCTGATTCTTTCCGCGATGGCGGCAGAAATCGTGCTAACCGGTATTGCCGGCTTCATTGCCAGCACCTCGGGCGCCTGAGACAATCCGGTCGTTATTTCTGGATGGGATGAATCATGCCCGCGAACACCATTGAGCATAATCGCAGCCGGTTCAATTTTGATGGCATCGAGGCCATCTGGCTCTTTGGCTATGGCTCGCTGATCTACAAAGTGGATTTCCCGTTCCTGGAGCAACGCCCGGCAGCCATTCGCGGTTGGGCTCGGCGGTTCTGGCAGGGTTCTCATGATCACCGTGGCACCCCCGAAGCGCCCGGGCGGGTGGTCACGCTGATTGAGCAGCCCGGTGCCGTATGCAGGGGCGTGGCCTACCGGGTGTCACCCAACGTCTTCGAGTACCTGGATGTGCGGGAAAAGAACGGCTATCTGCGCTTCAGTACCACCATGACCTTTGACGATGGCAGCCATGCCGAGGGGCTGGTGTACATCGCCACGGAAGACAATGAGGCCTTTCTGGGCGAGGCACCGGAAGCGGACATTGCGCGCCAGATTGCCCTGGCGACGGGGCCTAGCGGCCCCAATTCGGAGTATTTGCTCAGGCTGGCAGATTCGCTGCGTCAGCTGGGCGATGATTGTTCACACACCTTTGCCATCGAGGCCTGTCTCCGGGCTGACGAATTGCCAACCCCTTGAGTTGTTGCCTGCTCGGCCGGGTTGAAGCCACGGGCGGGTGACCGTTTCCGGTGCCGCAGGCCAATCAGTACCAGCGGCACGACGATCATCAGGCTGCCCGCCAGGAACCACAGGTCTGGCACCTCACCAAACCAGATCCAGCCAATGGCGACCGCCCAGATCAGCCCGGTGTATTCGGCGCTGGTAACCTGGTTGGCATCTACCTGCCGGTAGGCCAGCAACACGGTGATGTTGTAGCCCAGGATGAACAGGGCGGAACCGGCGGCGCTGATCAGGATTTGCGGGTTCCAGGCAGCGCCTTCCCAGAGTGCCAGGGCGGCGGCCGCCGGGACGATCAGCAGGTAGTTCAGAAACAGTTTGTGGACGGTGGTTTGCTCCTTGGGTAGCTGGCGCACCATGACGGCGTTGATGGCCAGGGCGAAGGCAGAGCCCAGGGCGGCGATGACGGCCCAGTTGAAGTCCACCGGGCGCAGGATGACGATGATGCCGGCAAAGCCGCTGAACACAGCAGTCACACTGAGCGGGGTCAGTTTTTCGCTGAAGAATACGGCGGACAGCACCATCACCAGGATGGGCGCGGCGTAGAACAGGGCGTTGGCGGTGGCCAGTGGCAGGTTGGTGAGGGCCACCACCATGCAGACGATACCGACCAGGTGGATGTGGGCGCGGATGGCGTGGATTTTCAGGCCGCCGAAGAGGTTGTTGCGGTCGAGTTTGCGGGCGAGCGGGAGCAGGAACGCCAGGGTGAGGACGCAGCGCAGGAAGGCGAACTGGAAGACGGGGGCACCGGGGTCCAGGAGCTTGATGAAGACGTCTGAGAGTATGGCCATGGCGTTGCCGATGACCAGCAGCAGAATGGCGCTGTTGACGGTTTTGCCTGACACTGTGGTGCTCCTTTTCCTGAAATCCGCTAACTTGAGTGCACGGGTGTGTCGGCGGACTTGCTTCCGAAAACCGCTGCTAGTACATCCCTGTACGCTTGTCTCCGCCATCCATGGCTACGAACATTTTCGGAAGCAAGTCCGCCGACACACCCCCTGACCTTGGATGTGGATTCTAGGCGTGCTTAACTATCCGATAAAATGATCAATATTCCCCATTCATTAGAAAATTAGATAAAAAGCAACGATGAGACTCCCACCTCTAAAAGCTCTCCCAGTATTTGAAGCCGCCGCCCGGCTGAACAGTTTTTCAGCGGCCTCTGAAGAACTGGCCATCACCCAGAGCGCGGTCAGCCATCAGATCAAACAGCTGGAAACCTATCTGGGCGAGCGGTTGTTCTGGCGCTCCGGTCGTCGGGTGACGTTGACCGATGAGGGGCGGCAGTATTTCGATGCCATTGGTTCGGCTCTGCTTCAGATTGAGCGGGCCAGTGAGCAGTTGCTGGGGCATGAGGAGAGTCGGTTGCGGTTGTCGGTGTTCAGTTCGTTCGCCGTGCGCTGGCTGGTGCCCCGGTTGCCGGATTTGCAGCGGCTGCATCCGCAGATTGATCTGGCGCTGGAGATGAGTAGCGAGAACCCGGTGTTGTCGGATCGGGTGGCGGATTGTTTCATCACCATTCACCGGGATTCCCGGGCCTACAGTTACGATTTGCTGTACGAGGAGCGGCTGTTTCCGGTCTGTAGTCAGGATTACTGGCAACGTATGCGCCGGGAACTGGGCCGGGATGTGGAGCCGGAGCGGCGGGATGAGCAACCGGTGTCGCCGGGTGAGATGGCGGGGTTTCCGCTGCTATCCACTCACAGCATTTTCGACCGACCGGCCGGAGACTGGGAGGCCTGGTACAGCGCGGTAGGTGAATTGATGCCCATGGGTACTCGCGTGCAGCACTTCAGCCACATGCTGTTGGCGCTTGAGGCGGCGCGGTTTCATCAGGGGATTGCTCTGACCAATGACTACATGCTGAGTACGCGGAAGGATTCTGAAGATTTCGTGCGGTTGCCGACGCATTCGGTGGTAACCGGTGACAAGTTCTACTTTGCCTGGAAGACCAGCCGCCGGCGGGAGCGCGGGATTCAGACGCTGCGCCGGTGGTTGGTGGATGAGGCGATTCGGGGTGGCTTGAGGGGCGAGTGACCGCCCCTCAACGGGAGGGTGGCGAAGCTCAGCCTTTGGATGGCCGCTCCACCACCTTGCGCTTGCCTTTGGCGCTTTTGGCGAGGGATTTCAATCCGTCGGCATCAAAGGCGTCTACGCGGATGACGTCATAGAGTGCCGTCAGGGCTTCTTCCAGTTTCGGGCACTCCTCTGCTTTGACAATGCCCTGGGCACAGGCCCAGTCCACCAGTTCCTTGCGTTGGTGGCCCATCAGCAGGGCGATGCCATCCACTTCGTCTTCGTCCCGGCTGCGGATCGCTTCGTGCAGTTTGTGGCGGGATTCCTCGGTTTCGTTCGCCAGTCGGTAAGCATTGAGGACGCGTCCGAGCGGGTCGCTGGGATCGGCATTGATGAAGGTTCCCCGGCTGATGCGCTGGCGCACAGGCGTGTCTTTCACGATGGTGGCCGCCACTTTTGCACCGAGCTTGTCATCCGGGCCGTTCAGGCCTGTAGCGCCGAGCGGGAAGACCATCAGCCGCAGCGGCCAGCGCAGGGCGGGTACCGGGAAGTTGATGATGGCTTCTCTCATGGAGTCCTGCAGGTCGTGCAGGCAGGTTTGTAGGCACCATTCCACCAGGTCCCGTTGGTCGTCCGGATAGCCTTCCTCATGCCATTGCTTGATCACGGCGGTGGCGTAATAGAGCTGCACCAGGCAGTCGGCCATGCGGCCAGACAGCCGCTGGCGAGCTTTCAGGCCACCGCCGACGGTGAGCAGGGTCACGTCGGTCATCAGAGCAAAGGCGGCCGAGAAACGGCCCAGCTGGCGGTAGTATTTCTGGATGTCACCCTGGCGGGGTGCGCTTTCCAGCCAGCCTTTACTCAGGCCCAGAACGAATGCACGCAGGGCATTGCGGGTGGTGTGGGCCAGGTGGCGGTAGAAGATGCCGTCGAACTTCTTCGCGGCTTGATCCTGGTCTTCCATGCCCGCCGCTTCGATT
>Ga0075441_10000596_pt1 | contig 18381 bp, 26 predicted proteins | sample CoawatmetaG00DNA_FD_71582 | JGI IMG/M metagenome (GOLD analysis project Ga0075441, IMG submission 71582) | Marine microbial communities from the West Antarctic Peninsula - Coastal water metaG002-DNA | ecosystem: Environmental > Aquatic > Marine > Coastal | place: Atlantic Ocean: West Antarctic...
ACTCAAGTCCGGTTACTATGATAGGTTCAACGTCTGATAATACATCATCAAACTTCTTTACCAATCGCTTGGCTAAAGGTAGTTGAAGGTCACTTGATAGTCGTGAATAAACACCACCATAAGAACTCTCTAACTCTTGAGCTTGCATACGTATTTCTTCGGCAGTAACTCTCTCAGCATCTCTGGTTACAGAACTGTTAAGTAAGAATGCTGCTGCTAATCTACGTTCTACAACTGCGAACTGGTTTGTTAAGAAGTCTGCACCTTGGGCAACTGCTGCCGAGTGTACGTGTAAGTCTTCTTCTCTACCATGAACATAGTCACCTGATTTAGCTTCGTTAATGAGTCTTGCATTGGTCATACCTGTCGGGTCAACTAATGTCTTGACGTCTGTCATTATAACAGTGTAATCAATTATAGCTTCTGCTAGGGTAGATAGTGTTGCAAAGTCACCAGCGTATTGTTCAACTAAACCTGTACCGTAATCTTTGTTTCTGGATAATGACCAAGTTAATGGAATCCACGGTAAACCGTCTTGAGAGTAGTGACCTACCTTCTCGTGACATTTACATAAATCTTCCATCTCCTGCCATACCACAAACCTATCTTTACCTACCTTTTGGATACCAGTGTATAACGATACTTCTGAACTTTCATCAATCTTATTCGATGCCGCCATTTCTGCTAGGTCATCACTGAGTGACGATACTGCTTTGGTTTCACGAATAATCAGCTTGGTTACTTGGCCACGTAAATCACGTTCTATTACATAATCACGGATAGTATAACTTTGTGTTGGTTCATCTTCGGGCATGTAAAATAATACATTACCTGCAACTATCAACTGTAGGATACAATCTGTCATTGTCACGCGTGCATTTATCTTCTCCAATTCTCTCATTGAACCACGTTCGCCTGCGGCTAATGCTTCTTCTATGTTTGCTTGCGACATGCCTGCGTTTTCTAATAGGATTTCCTCTTCTTGTTCAGTAGTTAAAGTTAAACGAAAGAAAGGTCGTGATGGTTGAAATAACGCCATCATAATCTTGTTAGCTAAGTTGTTTACTGCTTGTGCACCAAAGGATTGGTAGTCATTCTGAAACTCTTCATCATTACTACCTGTATCTGATGGGAATATCGTTGGGAGTGTCCAACCTGCATAACGTTCTACGCGAGTTACAATAGTCTCACGTAACGAGGCCATACGATTGAACTCACCTTTAAGATGATTGTCAGCTTGTAGGTACTTCTCTGCATGTTGTTCTGGATTCATATTCTCACCGTGGATGCTGTATCATCAATCTCATCATCATCGACATCTAATGATATCTGTGCTAATGAACCTTGACCTTCACCCTCTGTTTCTGCGAATGCTTCTGCTTTACGTGCTTGTTTGTCTGCTTCGAGAGCATCCTCTTTAGCACGTTTAGCGGCCTTCTTGCTCTGCTTCTGTTGTAGCAGCGTAGAGCCTAATGTTGTTGTTACGATTATTGCGGTAGCGACCCACATATTAGTTTATTCCAGTTGTTAGAGTCATTCACTAGCTGTTCTTCTCTAATGTCTGCTTCGGTTAGTAAATCGGTTCTGCGTAGTCCCGTCCACCATGTCTCTGTGTGGGCGAACCCAGCACGTTTGACACCTGCTTTACTAATAAACGTTTGTGGTCGTTCGGACGCATCAATTGTAATGGCTGGGCCATCGTCTGTGGATACTTCAATGATACCTTTCGATACAATGATAATCCACTCTTCCTTATGTGTCTCACCCACTAAACATGTGTTAGCGGGGATTACAACTTGTCTAGCATACGTACCGTCAGAGAACCATTCATTCATGGCTATCTCAGCACGTTCAGCTGTACCGTCTTTAATAGCATCATTACATACATCTTCTAAATCGTTGATGGATGTTGTTGCTGTTAGTAAATTTGTTTGAGTCACTTTACCATCACCTCTTGGATGTGTCTAATTACATCTAACTGACCAGCTTGGAACATTATCTCGTTCTGTGTCATGGTTGGTTTAATGGGTCTGTCCTTAAACACTGACTTTAAATAATCAATATCCTTCTGTACTAATCCTCTTGGGTCTTTAGTAAATACAAGGTCATTTATCGTCTTTGCTCTATCTCTCGTAGTTAGGGCCATATGGTTTAAATCCTCTGTAAGTCGGCTATCCAAAGAAGAACTGGGCGTGTAATATGTCCTTAATATCATACGTTCCCATCTCTGGTATTGTATCAATATTAGCACCTACTTGCTCTGCCCAATCCAACAATGGGTTCTTGTCCTCGTACATAAATAAGAACATACGGGGTATCGTTTCATACAACTTCTGTGTGTGGCCAGCATGAGTACCGAAATCATCATGTATCATGGCAAGACATTCATTACCCATTGCATTAATCGTCAACACCATGTGGCTAGAATCAATACTATGAACAAAGTTTGGTGCAATACCATTACGCTGTCCGGTCTTATTGGGTTCAGCATTGAGGTACTCTTGGATATAAACTCTTATACCACCACAAATCTGTGTACGTATCTCAATCACATTAGTCTTCTGGTAATACTGATATACCGGAAAGTCTAATGGTGTTAACCAGTACATAAACTCTCGTTTGGTATTCTTCTGCAACCATGACATAGCCCCACGTGCTGCTATTACCACTTCACCGATAGAATCCCATAATAAAGGTGTCAAGAACTTGGCCATATCAAATTGTAACTTATCATCTAAGTCGAACTTAACCCAATTCTCTAGTACATATTCCATGATGTATGCTCTACACGACTGCTGTGTAGCACCATACGGTAATGTCATAACGGGACGTTTAGTACACTTGCGGGTGATTCCAACACGTAGCCATATGTCACTGCGTGGGTCCAACGAGTTCTCCAACTTTCCGCATAAGACTTTTGCGACCTCGGAGTAGATATCGGCTGGTGTGGTTCCAGCATTTGTGAGATTTGTTGCAGTTGCTCCAACGTTATCGCGGAGCATTGCGGAGAAGTGTTGTAGCCCATTACAGCTTCCGTCCAATCCAACTGGGATTTTAGAAGTCGCTGCACTATCCCGTCCATAATCACACTTCGCCCACTCATAGCAGAATGCAAGGAACTGATAAGGCTTATCTGCCTCTCCCCAAAACTCGCGTGAACCAATTGGGTCGTCAACGGTTCTTCTGATACCATCCTCATTGTCTCTAATCCACTGAACTCGTCCAGCATAACTGAGTTTGTCTTCTCCATAAACATTTGCTCCTTGAATAGCTAACCATTTAATACCTTCTACGCCAAGCACAACGTCTTCTGCGAAGCACAATAAACCTTTTGATGTATCTGTACCCTGTGGTGATAAACCAGCTGTGGCACAGTATATACGTCCTCTAAAGTCACATGTATAAGCATAATAAAATCTATCCCATTCGGATAATTCTAATGCTAATTTTGAACTTCTGATATAAGACAGTATCTGTCCCTTACGCTTGTTCTCTCTACCATAAGCTGCTTTGGCCATCATCTTCCAGTTGTCAATCTCTAATTGATTGTCTTCTGTCAATGCTTCCTTAGCTACATCTTGTAGATGCTCTGGGAAAGGTGGTGGTTTGATAAGTGAACTGGATGGCATACCTATGCTCAGGTCACGTTCATATATCTCACGTTGTACATCTAATACTTGTTTGTTGATTTTCCATGGTGTTTGTTGGAGTTTGTTGATTGCTTCTCTATGTTGTACAGGGTCATGTTGTGATACAAATTTACGTGCATCTCCATGCTTGGCCTTGATTAACGGTAGGTTGGCATTCATTCGGTTGGTATAATAGGCGGTCTTAGCCAAATGACTTGACCAGTTGTTAGGGGGAATCTTGAGAGGGAGTAAGTATGGGTGCATTAAGCCACGCTCTTTCTCAAACTCTTTGGCCCAGCTATCAAACTCACTTGTTGTACGTATGATGTTAGTTGTCTTCTTACCTTCACGTAATTTCGTTAGGAAGAACACATCATCAAACACCGCTAGGATAGCAGTTAGTACTCTTTGCCCAACATGTGCTTTATAAGTCTGTGACCACTCATTCCATTCCAAACCAAATTGGTTGAACTTGAGGCTCATTACTTTGTGCATGTGGGTAAAGTCTGTAATGTTCTGTTGTTGAAACGATTTCTTAACCGTACCATAATATTCGGGGTGTGATGCCTCGAACATGGTACACTTTAAATCTGATTCAAGACGAATTGCTATACTCATTATGATAGCAGCAACTGAGTCTTTACGTAACTCTATCTGGCTATCTAATACTGCCCGTAGGCCCATGTATGCAACTTTCATAAAGTCGTCTTCTACTGCTACCTGACGTAACAGTTTGTTGTACTTGTTGCCTCTACCAGTAGAAGTATCGTAAGCCATACGCTCCAATTCCTCAGCTACTAGTAGTAAACGTTTCTTTAGTAAATACGAGCCGACGTCTGTTTGGTCTGCCTGACCTGTATCACGTAAGCGTGTTTGATTAGCGTAATACCTCTCAGTACCACGGTTAAGGCACTCAGCCTCCCAATCCAGTTGTGCGGCTATATTCATTACTTTGCCTTTGCTTTAGCTCTGGTTAATCGAGCCTTCTTGTTTCGTGCTAATCGTTTGTCGTCTTCGGACTTGTGACTTGGGTGTATATACTGGTACTGTGGTACTACATGTGCGGCTAGGTAAGCACCTAAACCAATTACATATTTCTCAGACGATATACCCGTATGACCACGTTGTGCCAGAGCTTTAATACGGCCTTCAATACCATTACAACTATTATGTAAAGCACCTCGTATAAAACCCTTAGTATGACAGTGGTCAGCAACCGCGTAATCGCGCAACGTGAACGGATGCTTGCATATTGCACACTTACCTCCTTGCTTCGCTACTAGCTGTTTAAGGACACCTGCTAACTGTGTAGTCTTTAGTTTGGTGGCTGCCATTAATCAATGTCCTCTTTCATTTTATCGTGACGTACTGCTTTAAATCTAGGCTCACGGTATGAACCATCTGGCAACTTTGACATTGCTTGACACTCAACTACTTGGCCCATTATAAAGTCATGGTTACTCCACCATAATAAACGTTCGTTATCTGACATACCTGATACCGTGTGTACTGTACCATCTTTGGTTTGTACTTGCAATGCACCTAATGATGCTGCGTACTTACCACCACGTTTACCGGCAACTACACCAACAACTACTGCTTCGAATGTACATTCACATTTGATTTTAAGTAACGTAGTATCTCGACCACCCCACTTATACTCGGCAGCTGATTGCTTCATTATGATGCCTTCACCACCCTGTGACCATATCTCTTCACATATCTCACGCCATAACCATACAGCAGGAGTTATCGCTAACACTGGTGCTATTAGTACTCTGTCATGGTTTAGTCGGGTTACAATGTCACAAGCTTTGGAGTACCGTTCTGCATTTGTAAGTGGTCGAAGTGCATTATCTCTATACGGTATCCAATCATGGACACGTACATAAGCATCTACAGCAGACTCACGCTTACGGTTTAAGATACCATTAAGTGTGTGGAAGTCGTCCTCATTGGTTAATAATATCTCAAATACTAAACGACCAGCTATGTGTTCTGTCTTATCAAACACTAAGCCTATCTCGTCAGCTAACCACTGTATTGATGGTACAATTCGATTAGCGAATGAATAGATGTGACCATCCTCGAAGTAACCATACCAGCCATCGTACTTCTCGAATACCATGTACTCTTTGTCCAAGTGCTTCGGTGTTTTTAATTCTTCTGCTTTATACAGGTGAAGTGGTTTTTGACCCTTCATAATTATCCTTTCTAGCTGCGACAGCTTTACCTATAGCAAAGCGTTCTTTTGCTGATAGTGTTAATGCTTCGTTATCAAACCCAAGGTTCTTCATGGTACGCTTGAGTTCGTTCTTAGGTACACCACGTGCAGTCAAGTACTGGTGTAACTTTCTGCGGTTGGTTCTACGGCAATACGAGTTAGTCTCGATATGGTCAAAGGTAACTGTTCCTTTAGTACCATCTGGTCGTTCTTCCGCTTCATTTACTGCTACAATAAACTTGATATGTTATACTCCTATTGAGCTAATGTTAATACGGAACAAACTGTTACCGCAATTATAAGTAGAGTGAGTAGTGCTGCTGCTCCTACCCCTCTATATCGTTCTAAATCTTCTACTGTGTTGGTCATAAGTCACTTTGTTGTAATTGAATAATAGCTAGTTCTTTGAACTTAGCTAAGGCTTTCTTTTGTGTTGGGCTAAATTGGCACTTGATACCTACTGAGTTCAAGAATATAACACAGTCAGCAACGTCAGATGTTCTACGCATCCATAGTAGGAATGCTTGTTCAACCATCATCTCTTTTGCATTAAATGAGTACAGTGCTGTATAAGCCTCTAGTACACGTTTACCGGCTTCGATATCATTAGTGACACCATCGAGTATCGCAACTGCTTTAGCCTCACCACATGGCGCAGGTTTGCGTTTAGGGTTAAGTTTCTTGGTTGGTAAATACCGGTTCATCAATGCACCGGATAAAGTAGGTAATCCAGCTATCGTATCGACTCCATCACCCATAAGCATTTGATGCCAAAACCAGCTTGTACCTTCGCCTACGAGCTTTGGTGTTACATTGCCTACATCTCTATACTCTGTGTGACCATACCCGTCTACGAGGTACATACGTCCATCTTTGGGGTCTGCGTGCCAACCCATTGCCATCCATAAATCTTTATCACCTGACATAATTACTGAGCTTTCTAAACCAAATTCAGCTATACGAGCTTCTTGCATCTGTGTCAATGAATCATCAGCCTCTTGTAGCATATTAACTACCGGACTAACTATATCTGTTTTGTAACTTGCTAGGAAATTACGTAATATCCCCGCACGTTCTCTGCGTTCTAAATTTCCTTCTGACCGTTTCTCTTGGTACGGTTTAACTGTCGCCATCTGTGTGCGACCACCCTTCATACCGACTGTGATATGGTTGTTGACGAATTTGGCTCCAACTAGAAGTCTCTTGACTCTAATATGGCTCTTGAGAGATTGAATATTCTCCCCAATTGTTTTATCTAACCAAGCACATTCATAACACGCAAAATCAGCGTCGTACTGTAAGACACGGTTAGGTACTACTTTGTTAATGATTACTTCTTCCGCACCTGTTGCTACTTGTGCTGCTATTGCTTTTACGTCTAACATACTACCCTCAAATTAAAGGTGGTCCGAAGACCACCATCATTACTAAAAGTTAGGTTCACCATCAGTGATACTTGGCATACCATCGTTAGCCTCTGCATCACGTTCTGTGGTGTCAAGTGGAACTGCTGGTGCATCACCCAAGTCAATATCTTCAACATGGAAGAGTGACTGTGTGTGTGAACCTTCCCACTGTGTGTTCTCCATGATACGCATTTGGTCAAAGTTAAGTGACTCTGTAGTCTCATTATCTTTACCAGCATTCTTGGTGTATGTACCATCGTTTTGGATAGATGCCCACATAGCACGAATCATGTCGTCAGAAACAGTTTTGTTTTCCCAAAGGAATAAACGCTGCTTACCGACTAGCTCTGGAACATTAACATCAACCATGTCACCATCATCATTTTCACGACAAGGTGCTTCATAGTTGTCAAGGTTAGCATAAGTCTTTTCTGCTGGTGTGCCAGCCCCTACAACATTCAATGTCACACGTGCTTTGAATGGCTTGTTGAGTAAATCAACGAACGTCTTAGCTGAACCACCTGTAGCTGCATTAAGTTGCTTGAATAACTTCTTATAGTTGGATGTGGCTTTAATACCCTTATTGAAGTAAATCTTAACTTCATGTGGTACAAGCTTATCTCCCATTTCGTACATGTGACGCTTATGAAGTAGCTCAATAACTAAGTAGCCCTTCTGTGACGCACTGTAACCTTTAGCAATACCTGTTGCATCTGGGTTAAATTTACCTAGCTCAAGATACTCTCGTACACGGCCAAGTGTAGCACCTGCAACTGGTACAGGGCGTTTGAAATCACCCGAGGAATCAACTGATGTGTTATCTGATTCTACGGCTGCTGCTGATATTGCAGCGAAATCTAATACTGGTACTTTAATTTCTTCTTCCATTACTTTGTTCCTAATGTTGTACTGTCATAGTGAATAAATCAGAACCAACCTCAGTCTCTGCTGGGAATGGTACTGTTACGTTTAAATTTGGGTATGCTGCATTGAATACTTCTGGTACTGTCTCAAGTATAGCGTGTACTGCTTTGCGTACAGGTGCTAGTAACTCGTCGTTCTTACCGTCTAGTAACAAACAGTCATGTACTGTGTTTATTAATAATACTAATCCATCGAAACCATCGTTGGCTACAAAGTATCTCCATACAAGACCTAACATGGTCTGCATCACAAAGCCGCCTTCTCCCTGCATTGGGTAGTTCTTTCTTTCAGTAGGTGAGAAACCTGTGTACTTACCTTTCTTATGCAAGAAATCTGGGGTGATTGATTCTTTCCACTTGTATATAGTACCAGTAGGACTATTCCAAGTAGACATTTTCTGAGTAAACGCAATTCCGTTATGGAACAGTTTTTGGTCAGTACGTCTTGCATTATCATTGATATGGACTGCGAGTAACTCGTCAAACGTTTTGACTGTCGGATAGAGAGTTTCCTCTGCTTGAATGAGTAACTCAACATCATTCTTTGACATTCCTGTAGATTCAACAATAGCTGGTACTCCTGCGCCATAGGCACGTTGAAAGCTAAACTCCTTTGCTCCTGTCCTACCTGCCATATATGTTGCATCATGTTCTACCTTACATTTACGAAGCACATACTCATATGGCTCGTCTAGTTTCTTGGATAGACGTTTACAATGAAAGTCTACACGGTTTCTTAAATCTTCACATAGTTGTGGGTCGCCCGTAAGCATACCTTGTATCACAACCTCAAGTTGAGAGTAATCAATCTCAGCAAGCTTACCTTCTTCACCGAATCGTGATGTAAACATCTTCTTTACATTAGATGTATCACCACGTGGTATGTTCTGTAAGTTGGGATTGCTACTACTCATTCGAGCAGTGACCGTACTGGTGTGGTTAAGCTGGTGGTGTATGATTGAATCTTCACCAAGCAACGTTAACATACCCTTACGTGCACCTTTATTATCTTCAACCCAGTAGTATGTACTTAGGTCTTTAGCACTTTTTGTGTACTGAGTAAGCGCGTCAGTAAACGGGACGCCTCGTTTTGCGAGTTGTGATATTGTCTCCGCGTCAGTTGAGTAGAGAGGGCCACCTTTTGCGTCGGTGGACTTGCCCACCCACTTTGGGTTAGGCTTAGTGTAACCATCAAAAGTAAAGATATGAGGCTTAATACTACCTTTCGGCTTGGTACAGTCGTTGACTTTGACATTCTTAAATTTCCCTAGACCTTTGTTTTTACCAGACTTGTATATCTCTTGTGTAATATAGAACTTACCATTATGTTCGAATCCATTACATGACTCTGATACTTCTACAATATATATAGTACCGGCCAAGATACAATCTGATGGTGCGATTGGGTTTGTTACTCCGAATATGTTGAATATTGGTTGTGCTTCATCTTTCTGCACATATACAGTATTACCATTTTCGTCGGGAGTTAATGTCCACTTACCGTAGCTCACTGAGCCACCGAAGATTAGACATGATTTCTTTTGTGTACTGCCCCAGCTAAATTCTAGCTCGGGTGGTAGTAGTGGTATGAAGTTATCAAGTGCCGCTGAACTATCAGCAACAACTTGGACCAACTTAGTGCGTTCATCTTCTGCAACTTGTTGGTTGATATACATGCCATTGTATTCCATCTCCGTCGTAGCTAGTAACCCGTCGAAACGAAAGGCTAACATCTTACGGAACTCTGGTGGACAATCTTCACGCATACGTTTGATTTGGCCTAACATTATTAGCCATGTGTTTTGCACATCACCAACTATCTCAGCACCATCACCGATTAGATACTCAGTCAATAGACCACGTGGAATCTCACTAGTTAAAGCACCGTTCTCCCACATTTCCTTAACTGCATCTATCTTACAACCACCACCATACTGTTCAGCGGTGTTGTTCATTGAACACATCTGTACGTCTTGAGCCATGCCGCCAAGCAAGAACTCTGCGTATTGTCCACAATATATGGTGACACCACGTTTAAATGCTGCTACTAAAGCAGGCTCACGCCATACCCATAGTAAATCGAACTTAATATTGAACCCATTTATTACATCACCTTTCTCAAGGCTGTTAATGATATCAATAGGTAACACTATGTCTCTGTGGTACTCTCCCCAATAACGTTCAATACATGGTCCGTTATTGAATTTGTATCCAAGTTGCACTACGTAGTTACGCTTGTCGAAGGGTCCAGCTAATCTTTTGTTGTAACGGTAATTCTCCGTCTCTAAGTCAAACGTAAATATCTTCATGCTACTTCTTAATCCTTAATCCAAATGATGTTAATACACTCACACCTAACCAATATTGGTAGAAGTCCGGCATAGTCGCTAATACTATGAAACCGTTTGCTATGTGTGGGGCCATTGGTGGTATGAAACAGCCTATTAAGGCTATTGATAAAATGAATGTCCAGTACTCGTCTTTCCAACTGTATCGCATACCTTCCGACAGAATGGTTTCTAATTCACCGTTCTTATCTTCTGCATTCATGATACGTTGTGTTTGTTGGGTACGGAGCCTTGTTTTGTTGTCGTTTCTCTTACCAAGGAAACCCGTTATGGGTGACACAATGGCTGAAAAAAATGATGCTATTGGGTTCATGGTACTTCTCCTATGTAATTTATTATACGCCCTCATAGAAGACGTATTAAAATTATATAGCGCACGCGCCTCCATCACAACCTTCACCGCGTTCTTCAACACCGTGAGTTGGTTGTAATTCGTCTGCACCGAATACATGGTCACCTTTACTTGAGTACAGCTTACCCACTCTGGGTGCTACGTACTTGAACCAGTGGTTCTCGTCCATACACTCAGGCTTCGATATTGTGATGCCATTGCGTGATACGGTGAGTCCATCGGGTGTCATGGTTAATTCACTAGAAGCCATTCAACTTACCTGTCCATCTGCCAACAGTATTCAATTCCATTGGTATTAACCGTGGTATCGAATCTAGTATGACTGAACAACCTAGTAGTGGCTTCTTCGGAAACAACCGACCGTAGGCAAAGGCCAAGGCTTTGGGGTCTATCAAGCATCCTGATATCATTGACCAATATAAGGCAGTAGTTGATGAACGGTACTGTATCTCGAATTTACCATGCTCATGGCCTTCTACAATACTACAACGTTCATGTGCTGCGTTATTCAATGTATCGCCTGCTGATTGATGCTGGAAGATGCACTTCTCACCGTTGGGTAACGTGACAACATGCCTACCCTTCCATTCCCAACCTAGCCCTTGCCCATCAGGGAAAAGGATTTCACGATATGACTTGATGTACTCGGTAGGTATACCGGACTTGAAAGCTCTACGGTAGATTAAGCTACCGTGGTTACTGTGACAGATATCCATCACCGGAAACATTCGCTCAAGTGCCTGTAACCATGTACGTGCTTTAGATAACTCAACACCAGCACTATCTAAGCTGGGGTCAGAGTCGTGCATAGACAAAGCATGTCCATCAGTCTCGTCACCAAGGTTGATAACACGTGTTGGCTTAATCTTAGCTGCTACTGCTGCCAAGAAGTCTAAAGCGTCAGGGTGGTGATACGGTGCGTGTTGGTCGGGTATACATAGAATGCGTCTATTGTTAACCTTAACCACCTCGTCTCTATCATCATCCGTCTTTGCCGGAGTACGTAATACAACGTCATTTCTAATCTTACGGTCCAGTACAGTTGTCCCTTGATAGGGTGTACCATCCCGCTTTGTTACTTCACGTAGTTGACGTCGCCAATAGCGCATCAACTGTTTTGATATATCACCACGACCAAGTTCAGATATAACTGCTGCTGCTGCCTTATCTGTCTTAGTACTATCAATAGCTGCCAGTACCTCGTCGTTGGTAAATAGCTTTCTTAGTCTGGACACTTCCACTTCTCCAATAGTGCTTTGCCTGTTATATGGGCTGCACGTTGTTCTGTTAACGGTTCATTACTAGTTCTAGTTAATGTCCCAAAATTGTCTCCAATAAATGTAGGTGACTCGTTTATCATGATAAATTGATTAAAGTTGTAATCAAAATAGTTAATGACTTGGTCGCGTGGACTTGTTGCTTGTTCTGACATACCAATAAGGTCGATATCATTAGCTAACTTGGTTACACCGTTTATCCGGTTGATAGGTGTAACGTCATCTTCTGAAAGGTAGGATTCGAACCAATGATTATCAATACCCATCATGTCCAATTGGTTCGTGATGCGGTCTAAATCATCCACAAATATGTCAACATCACGTGATTCTTTACCAAAGAATAGGTCACGTGGATGGCCACCTGCAATGATGTAATTAACACCAAGGTCGTCTAAAAGCTTTAGCAGTGCAGGTAGCTTAATGTTACTGGCTTCTAACTGCTGTAGTAGTAGTTCGATTGTAAGACTCATTAGCGTGTCTGCATTGTGAGGTCGATGTTCCTGTTCCTGTCTTTATCAAGAGCATCTTCCGCTTCCTGCGCTTTCTCAATCAGTATGGCAAGACAGTGTGCTGCTTTCTGCAACTGCTGTACCTCGTTGTCTTTACTACGTGTCATATACTTATTTATCTTAGTATAGACCGCTGCTTTAAGACCCTTGTAACCGAAGTTAGCAAAGGTCAATTCGAATGGTTGGATTTTAAGGTCAGTGTAATGTGTACCACCAACCTGTGTTTCTAATGCTTTACTCATTTGTAAATCGCCCTATCTGCATCCATTATGAAGGTTTCCATAATGTCTAGTTTACCGGCTCGTAATGATTTCTTCTTAGGCATACTAATGCCACGGCTATTGGGATTCAATTCATCACCATCATGACCAATCATTAAGATGTTGTCACAAGCACCCTGTTTACCTGTCTTCGAATCCTTGAGCATATGTTCTAATGGGTACAGTAAACCTGCTCCCTCATTAGATACTTGGCTTGTCGGGAATGTCGGACAGTCGTACTCTACACCTAGTTCACGGAACCATTTATACATCTCTTCAAGACGTTGGTCCTCACGTAACTCACGACGGGTCGGGAACTTAACATTGTCGAGCATATCAATGATGATAGCACCAACGGTTAAACCTTCTTCGCGTATGGATTCAAGTATGTCAGCTAGGAACAAGTTATTCTTACCATGTATATCATATACACGTAGTCTATCTTTGCGTCCCATAACTGCTAGGTATTCATCTTGTAATGTACCTGCTGTTTGTTTCTTGGATAACTCAGCTACAGTTGCTTGAAGTGCTGACTGCATCTGACGTTTCATGATACGTTGACGTTTGGACTCGTTGTTGAACCACACTATAATATCAGTGTCTTTCATATCTTGAGCCATTGCTACGTTGTTACATGTAAGGAACGTGGTCTTACCTAGTCCCGGCCTTGCACATACAATGGTTTGGTCACCACCTTGTAGTCGTCTGTATCGTTCGTTAAGTTCTGGTAAGCACCAACGTAGTCCAACGTTGTCGTCTACCTCTGCATCACAATCGTCCATATCTGCATACTCGTAAGCACTGCCACGTGTTAACTGCTCGTTAAGTACTTTAAGTTTAAAGGTGATTTCCTGTACTATGTCAATCTCTTCACCTGCATGGAACTCTTCAATAAAGTTAGCAACATCTGTCACAAACTCTAGCTCTAATAGTTGGTTTACTATGTTACTCTTAATACTATCTGGTACATCCTCTACCATATTTACTAAGACTCTGTTATAAAACTGAGTGTCGTCGTCTGACAACTTTCGGTGATACGACGTGAAGAATAGTGAGCGGAAGGAGTCGAAGTTAATACTAGCTTCTTCTGCATGGTCTTCAAAATAGCGGCCAATGTCCTTAGCCACTAACAACGTACGCTTGTTAAGTGCGTCTTTTGGTATAAAGCGCGATACTTTATCGTACTGGTCACGGTATTTGATTACACGTAACAGGGCTATATCTATCGAGGCCATGAGTCGTCGTCTCCTTTAAAGATTAGGTACATAGTTGCTATAAATATAAACGACATGACGATTGGTGTTATGTCCATTAGAAACCGCCTTTGCAGTCACGACAATCACAATCTAGTTTGTTCTCGATGAATACATCAATCTGGTCTTCTGTGTAACCAAATAGACGTCCCATCAAACGATTGTGTTCTGGTTGTGATTTAACTATTATCTTAGCATTATTAGATTCTAAGAACTGATAGCAATTAATAGGCTCCTGCGTCAACGCAAAGTACACGTTACCATGACGTAAGAATGAATACATACCAACACTACGTAATACCTTCGGGGCGTCACTGTGTGTTACTGGGAAGCTCCCAAGCGGCTTTGTTCCGTTAAGAACAAGCTCAAGCTCACGACCTTCATGTGGTGCTATTTCTTCTGGCATAATGTTGCCCTTATTTGTTGATTAGAGTAAGCTTTGGGGTCAAGCTCTGTGCGTATGTTGCGAGTTTCTGTAAGCATTGATACAGCCGTTCTAATGGTTTGGCTGCCTCGTATCCCCGCTTTGTCATTGTCATACCATAGAGTGCATACGCTAAAGTCTGACAATGTGATAACTTGTCTTGTATCTGCTTTAGTTCCGAGTAAGGAAATTGTGCAGGTGTTTGGTAAGTCAGACTCCCCAACTCGAATCGCTGACATGATATCTTCAACGACTGTAACTGACGTTCTAACTCCTGTATGCTTGATATGTTGGGATGCGAAGTATATACCTGTCTTATCCCGACTAGGTTGTAAATACTTTGGGGTCTGCCCTTCCCGTAATGCTCGACATTGATACCAGATAAGTGTACCCGCTTCATTGTAGACAGGTAATACAACCCTGTGCAAACGCGCTGAATATCCAATACCATATCTCTCACGGAGTTTGTTGGTGATGCCATTTGAGTAAAGCCAGAGTCTACCCTCCAAAGGGATATCTCTCGTGAAATCTTCTGGAAGAATGAGTGCTTCTCCCGTTCCATGCTGTAATGACTCATGGTTTAACCTCTTTAATTCTGCTATTGACTCAAGTGTTTGTTTACCTTTCATCTCGAATGGTTGGTTATCACAAGCAAAACAGAAACCTGAATATGCTTTTAAGTCATGACTAATCTTCATGGCGCGTGTGTTTGTTCCACCGCCACACTTGGGACAATCAACTCTGGTACTATGACCGAGTGGTAGCCGCTTTGCGTCCAATAACCACTGGTCCTTGTTCATGTAAGTCATGAAGTATTTCCTCCAATGGTTGCTGCTGGTTGTTTAACTCCGCTATGAAGTCACCGACTTCTTCTTCTGTGATTACGCTAGGTTGTTCTCTTCCGAACATGATAATATATTCCTGAGTGTGTCCAGAGTATTGTGTACTCTTTGTAGTTCCTCATTAGCAATCATAATGGCTATAAGGTCTTTCTCAGTAATACACTTAGTCTGGGTTGAGGTTGATTTAGTACTTTCCACAAGGGCTTGCCAAGTGGTGCTATTTAATATGCTATCCATGATAACACTCCAATGAATTAGGTGGTTTAACGTTGGCGCTCTAACGGCAAACTCATATGCTGGCGCATTTTAACGTCTTATCAGTGACGGGAATAAACCTTCCACGGTATTTTTGCTTTGTCGCCCAATTGTTTTCAGAGGTGTGGGACGTACAGCCCTTTTGCTTGCGCCCTCAATTAAGAGGGTCTTGTTAGGTTCTATAATCCTGTTACCGACGTCAGCAGGTTCTGCCGTAACTCTGTCACATGACCTTATCCTCAGTTGCTAGGTAGCCCTCGTTTAACGAGCTACAGGCTATGGGAGGTGGTGCATTTTACTGCACCCGCGAAAAGTGTTACACCTTAACGTATGTAACACGCTCATAACGAGCATATTTCTGATGTTCAAAGATAACATCAATCTTCTTTGCCGATTCAAAGATTACTTTACCGGCTTGCTTTAACTGGTGCATATCTATTCCTTAAATAGATGAAAGGTCTAAACCATCTACTGATGGTACGCTTGTATTACCTACTGCTTCATCAGGTACTTCGACCGTCGCTGAATCAGCTGGTACAGACGGTGCAGGCTTATCTAAAGCAGCAAGCATTTCTGCCTGTGTTGCTACGATAGCGGCATCAAATGTACCTTTGTTTACTTCGGCTAATAACAACTCAGTGACTTCACCAACTTGCTCATTACAGATAACTAATTTAGCTGCGCCTGTTTGTACAGCATCAAGTGATACTGAACGACGACCAAAAGACAGTTTAAGTCCTTGGGTAACTTCGGATTTAATCTTGTCACCATTACTAACTTTAACTACAGCACGTGCAGCAGTAATGTCTAAAAGGTGCAAAGGTGTTGCGCTCTTGCGAGATGCTGGCTTTGCTGCGAATACTGCTAAGTCTGATAAATTCATTTAATAATTACTCTGGTTAGGGTTGTGGCATTATTGCCGTTGGTTTAATGACAAGCACTCAGGGAAATGCTTGCGGTTAAACCTATTACATCTTGAACCACTCTTTAATAGGTGCTTCCATTGTACATTGTTGCCATATTGGTCCGTGTGGATTGGTTGTCACTAGCAACCGTTTGTAACCACGTTCTGTGTCTAACCAATAATAGCCTATGCGTTTACTGTTTAAAGTATCCACTTGTGCAGGTGTTGGGAAGTCCTCTAACTTCACCTTCCAACCTGCCTTTGTTTTAATTAATTGCATGGGTCACCTATGTTAACTCATGTACGACACTACTGTTACTGTTAATACTACTGCTATTAACCATATACATGTAACAGCTGTTACCCATATACATGTAACAGCTGCTTGTGTATACAAATTGTCATTACACGGCATGACGTACACTCCGTACTACTGTGACTGGCTTTGCATTAGCGCGTGTGCGCCAGTTATCTTTGATTGTTTTAGAAACACCATCACATTCTCTGTGGTGTGTCTCTTCGAAAGATGCTTGCATTACTGGTGCTTTAACTGATACTGCTGCTGTGACGTTTTTCATAATGGTACTCGATATATAAATGAATTGAGGCTTATGCCCATGTAATTGTTATTGCTATTACTACGATAATGTACACTACCCATAATGTATTTATGAAGTAGCGTGATGCTGTTTCACCAACGTTCTCATGCTGATTGTTATACATAGAACATTACTCTGATTAATATAAAACCAAACACGAAACAAAGCGTGTTTATTACATACGTACCTATTATTACTGATGTACGTGATGGCGTTGATTCTACTTGCTTGGTTGGTGTGAACGCTTCGAAATGTTGTATACTCTGCTTGGTTGCTTTCATAATATACTCGATATAATTGATTACCACACACCGGATGATGTGTGGTTACTGAATGTGTCTTACGAAAAGATGTAAGAAGACTGTAGTGCTTCTGATGCTTTGTAGCCATCTGCTCTACGGTTGTTGATAAAGTTGATTGGGTCTGCACCAATTGCTGTGGTGAACTCAGTCATTATATCATACTCATGTACTGCAACGAACTGTTCACGAATAACCTGTGCAGTTGCGAAGTAAGTACTTGGATGTGAACCAACTGAATCATGTACTGTTACAAGACTGTGGTCACAAGCGTTAACTACCATACGTAGGTGAGTTGAATCAACACTATGTATTAGGTTTGGAGCCATTGCACCACGTGTCTTGATTTCATCAAGCTTGACGTCTGTGTGTGGCTTTATGCAGTTAAAGTTACCGGCACGTACACGATGTTCTTCAATGTCTGTGTATTCAATATCACAAACAAACCCATCTGCTGATACCCATTGGACTGATGTTAAACCTTCTAGCATACTCTCTTCCATACGGCTTGTTATCGCGCTAGTGAACGATTTCACTGCTGCGGCCTTACTTTCAAGAGCTTGCATATACATCTCACCAATTTCATCTGCAAACTCGGTAGACTCACCATGCTTGATTAGAAACTTAGCTGTGTTGCGTTGAACAGTTGTTTTACCTGCCCCATATCCGACTATCATTACAGGGTTTTTAGCCATGTCACGACCATACTTTGCTATTAAAGCATGTACTTCGGCTGTGCTGTTATCAGCTGCATCCTTTGAGATGATACCATAGATATCCTGTGGTAAGTCAGCCCATGTTGAAGCAGTACAGTTAACAGACTCAGCTGTAACACGTGAACCAGTAATTGCGGCCATGTGTTGTAAACCGTTACACG
>Ga0075441_10000597_pt1 | contig 18359 bp, 19 predicted proteins | sample CoawatmetaG00DNA_FD_71582 | JGI IMG/M metagenome (GOLD analysis project Ga0075441, IMG submission 71582) | Marine microbial communities from the West Antarctic Peninsula - Coastal water metaG002-DNA | ecosystem: Environmental > Aquatic > Marine > Coastal | place: Atlantic Ocean: West Antarctic...
TGGTTTTTTTTTTGTTTTTTTGCGGGTCTTGTTCTACTCCGTGAAGAGTGCCTCGGAGTCCGACTCCGGGTCAGTCTCCTCGCCTTCCTCCTCCTCGAGCGTCTCCTTAACCATCTCAGCGAGGTCTTTCGCGAGGAGGGTGCCGTTCTTGCCCGACCCCTGGATGTGAGAGACGTCGTCCTCATCCCAGTCGTGCTGCTTCATCAGCTTCGCCGCAGAGGGCGAGATCTTGATCTTGTCGTCGGGAGCGACAACGGCCGTTGTCGCAGGCTCAGAGACCATCGTCTTGACATCCTTGAGAAGAACCTTGCCCTCCGCACCCGTGCCGGCCACCGTTTCGATGTCGATCCCGTTGTCCCTCGCGAACTGCTGCGCGCCAGGGGAAGCGTTGATCTTCTTCTTGGGGGGCTCAGCAAGGATCTTGAGGTCCTTCACCGAGATCTTGTCGTTGGCAGCAGTGCCCTTGAAGTCGTCCGGAACGATGAGACCCTTGGCCTCCGCGAAGTCTTCGGCGGCGCGGCTCGCGAAGCGCGAGACCTTCTTCTCCTTGGGTGCCTCGAGGAGCTTCTTGGGGAGAAGGCCCTTGTCCGCGAGAAGCTTGAGAGCGTCGGCGCGGTTTCCGGGTTTCGCCACGAGAAGCTCGTCGATGACCTGGGAGAGGATTGCCGAGGAGGTCGCCATTGCTTTCGTTTCGATTGGTTTCGTAGGGGGTGCTGTGTACACCCTCTTATATCCACGGGGCCTAACCTGGATTTTTTTTTGCAATTACAAAAAAAATAGAATCTAGCCCCATGGGGGCGCGCCACAGAACGAGTGTAAGCGAAACTCTAAGCGATGGAAGTCACGACACGCACTGTTTCGCGCAACCGCTGCTCGTGCTGCCGCCAAGAGGGTCACAACCGCACGAGGTGTCCTCACGACGCGGCGGAAGCGACGAGTCTTCGGGACGCGTACAACCGGGAGCGACGCGAGTTTCACCGCGCCCTCGTCGCGCGCGCCCTTCGTCCGCAACAGCCCGTGCCGCCGCCGAGCCTGTACGATCAGGTGGTCGACATGCAGCGGCGGCTTAGGGCACTCACGGACGATGCGGGCTCGGTTGCGCCGACTGCGTCACCCACTGTGCGCGAGGTCAAGATCCAGGAGATCCTGTTCGACCACTGCCAAGAGATCTCCGATGGGCTGTACAAGGAACTGATGGATGCGTTGGTGTTGCGTGGCTGAACTAATGACGTCGGTGCCTCCTTAGGGAGGCCAAGGCCGGCGTGTACGAGAGCCCACCTGTCATGGTTGTCCTCCAGACCAATACTCTTCCTATTCGCGATATTCAGATCTGCGATGGCTGGTGTTTGCCCCCTTGCTGGAAACGCAAGACTATTCCGCCTTGGTTGTGGTGCGACGCTGTCTGCGACTACGCCAAGTGTCAGGTGATAACTGTACCAGATGAGCTTCTCGCGAGGACCTACTCCAATCTTGCGTTGTCTCGAGAGTGCCTCTTTCTTTTCTACCAACTGGAAGATCTCGAAGGTGTAAGAAGGTGTAAAAAGAACATCGCCGACATCCTGACGCTTCTCGATAAGTACAAGTAAGAACCTAAACGCAGGTGTCTCCTTTGGGAGGCCAAGGCCTGCGTGCGAACAAAACTGTCAAATATGTGCCTCTCTTACGCCGATGCGCTTTTTTCCCCTCACGCCCGTCAGAATCTGTTTGACGTGATAAAGAGCCGCCTCTTGGCAAAAGGAGGTCTTCTTATTTTCGGGACAGACAAGGGAAAGACACAACAGTCTGGGACTCGCGCCGAAGGAAAAGTCAAGGAGGTTCTCGACGAGCTGAATCTTTTCTATACTTGTGCTCCATCTCAGCAGCACCGCGACTTTCGAAACATTGGAAACATCGGACTTGACATCGAAGTTAAAAAATCTGATAAAGGAATTATCAAGTGCAACGATACTCGTCCACCAGAGGACGTGTTCTACATTGTGTTCCTTTATCAGAAATCTACGGAAAAATCAAAACATAAGCCATGTATTTGGTTTGGTACAGGAGACGAACTTTGCGGACACCCTGAACTTGAAGCGCTTAGAGAAGTAGATATTGCTATGGAGAATGCGAGGAAAATTGCAAAGAGTAAGGGTTTAGGAAATCTGAAGTTGTACCCAAGATACAACTGGTCGGTCAATTGTGCTGGATTGTCCGGAAAAATCGAACTAGATCCCGAACAATGAACGTGACAAGATTTGGAGGAACAGCATTTCCAATTTGAACAATTTGATTCTTGGTATTTCCAGCAATTAAGAATTCCTTAGGGAATCCTTGAATCTGTTTTAGTTCATTTACATTGAATGGTCTAATGTATAATTCATTTTTATATCTCAATGGGACGAGTAGTCTCGGTTGATGATCATAACTACAAATTATTGTCTTAGAGGGATTATTGCGGTTAACAATCTCTAAATGTATAGGAGATTCTCTCTTTGAGTACGAAAGCAAGGAGTCAAATGTTTTACCATTGTACTCGGGTTCTTTATTTAGAACGGATATAATATAAGGATGAACAATGTCATATGGGTCCCTGTCATCTGTATCTACATTAATCGCGTCTACGGATTTATCATCGTAAACATTTGCTACACATACAGAACCCTTTAAACTTTTTTCTAGAAAGTCTAGTTTACAATTTGACACGTTTTCTTCATTCGGAAACTTGTAGTCATAATCAATGGACTCGTGAACACCCACAATAATTAAACGACGTCTTAGTTGCGGTACACCACATGTCTCGGCCTTTATTACCTTAAACTTAATTTTATAGCCAATTTCTTCAAATGACTCTACGATAATGTCGATGTATTTTTCACCTGATTCTGTTTTCCGTGAGAGTAAACCTTCTACGTTTTCTCCGATAATAAACTCAGGACAAATTAATTCAGTGGCTCTTACAAATTCTTTGAATAGAGTATTTCTTGGGTCGTCGGGTAATTTTTTGCCGCCATGTGAAAAGCCCTGACAAGGAAAGCCTGCGAAAATTAAATTCACGATACCATTGTATTTAAGGAAGATGTCGTCTGAAATTTGAGTGATGTCTGTATTTCCGTTATCTTGAATAAGTTCAGAATTAAAATTCAAATTGTGTGTTTCTATAAACTTTGGAATATTTTCATTATAAGCAACTACATCTATTCCGGCATTTTTCATACCCAATGTGTCTCCACCCATTCCAGAAAATAAACTAATAGCTTTCATAGTAATGATGTATACGTGTTCTTTTTAAACTAATTTAATAAACATAAGGGAAACTATCCAGGATTAGGACGCGTGGGGATCGAACCCACGGCCACAAGATTAAAAGTCTTGCGCTCTGCCAACTGAGCTAGCGTCCCTTGTGTTTATTTTACAATTACATGTATTTAAATTTACTTGGAAATCTGAAACGAGAATGTATAAAATCAAGTTCAGATGTGTAATTACCCATATCAGATGCCGGGTAAAGTTTTATCCTTGGACCAAATTGCCAAAGAACGTGATAATATTTGGAGTTAGTTATTTTCCTATTGAATTCAAATATAATCGAGTCTGTATTCATTTCATGACTTAATTTATAAATATAATCTAAAATGTCATCCGGTAGTAAACGCAGACGACTCTTCATATATATTTATATATTATTTCTTTAAATATATTATAAAAAAATATATATGTATAATATTAAAATGAAAATTGATAAGTATTACATTGCTGCAGGAGTAGCCCTTTTAGTTATTTTAATTGTAGTATTCACCCAGAGATCAGATTGGAATGCTAATAGATTTATTCTTTCGGCTGATAGCAAAGGAAACTTAACCCCGGTATCCGAGAGTTACTTCGATGGTGAAGAAAAAAAACTTATGGAAAAAGTCGATGGGAAGCTCAGATCTTTGGAATTTACATATGTCAAGCCAGTCAGTGGTCCTAATGTAATGTGGCGGGAACAACACCAGTCTCACGCGTCGCACGGCGAATGGATACCGCGCCTTTTGAAAGGCGAGTCATGTGGTCAGTTGGCATCAGAAGGGAGATACGTTTGTCCAGCTGGGAGTATGGCTTATGCCGTAAGTAAGGGTAATGGCAGATGTGGGTGCGTGGTGTGGAAGTATGGATGAGAATTCGATAAACGCGTAGACATTCAAAATCACACATATTAACGCCTAAGACCTTTCTTACCACGCAAGTGCGCCAAAGCGCGATCTAGATGTTTCCGCTCTTTTTTCGACATTTTATCCGGTACGATGAAGTCTTCAAGAGAACCAGTTGAATCGGAGTCAGATTCTTCTTCTGATGTTTCACATTCTTCAACTTCATTTACAGTGTCCCATTCTCTACAAAGATGACGAGCAATGTGCCTACAAGGACACTTACATTCTTTTTCTGCGTGATTATGCGTGTACTCATTTGCTACAATTCGATGACCTAGAATAGGAAAATTAATTTTATGCCTTTCACAACAAGAACACCTATTTAACTCCCGAGGGAGTTCTTCAAAATTTCCACAAATTTTCATATTTTCGTCGAGATATGTTTCTGGACTTTTACCTTTTAGAAATGTAATAAAATTCATTTATTTATTTATTTATTATGTTTTTATATTAATAAATGAACTTCAATAATATTCTTGTAGGAATTACACTTTTGATATCTTTAATTACTCTTTACACTATTTATAATGTTAATAATAATATGGATAAACTTTTATTAGATACTGATTCTGATGATCCTGAAGCCACTACACAGAGACTAAGTATAATAAAATATACTAAAGAAAATAACCTCAAATTAAACTCATTGGAAGGGATTGTTAGACAAACCCCAGTCGGAATCGAGGCAATCGTAAACATGTTAAATTCAATGATGAAATACACTGTGGATAATTCTAATTCCCTCGACAAAACCCAAATGGATATTAAAAATGATATTGATAGTCTGAGGAGAAATTTTAAGTTCATCAATGAAAGACGAGAGAAACAAGCTGAGGTCCAACACGGCCTTCTCGTCGACATCGCCAAAGGATTGGGTGGGGTACCGGCGATGCCCATGTCGAAGATGGCCGCAGCGGCACCGGTCGCGCGCAGGGCTTTTTAGGTAATTAATCTTCGGTTGTGATAGCTAGATCCTTGAAAATCATTTCTTCCTCAAGTTCCGAATCTGAAGATACTTCATATTTCTTCCAGTCTAGTGCGTGGCGAAAGCAGTAGTAATTACTGCAATTGTCCGGTTTTTGGTCTCCGTTCTTGTCACAAGAAGAACCGTCGCGGTTTACACCATGACACTTCTGTACCGTTTTCTTTTTAGTGTTCTTAATTTCCTGGCACATATCTGTCATCAACTTAGGAATTGTTTTTTCGGGTTCTTCTGAAAGTGTATCAGAAGAAGCACTCGCCTTTGTATTTGTATTTGTATTTGTATTTCCATTCTTCGCTAGTTCGTCGATGTCCTTCTTTGTAATTTTTTCCTTATCAAAATCATCAAGTGTGAAGCCTCTTTCCGCTGCGTATTCGGCGGCAATCTTGGTAGCAAATTTCTTTACACCCGATGATTTTTCAGTGGATTTAGTATATTTACGTGGTGCAGGCGTATTCTTTACAGATACATTTGTAGAGATGTCTTGGTTGCTAAGGAGTTTGTGTGCGAGTTCGATAAATGTTTCGTTGAAAATAGCAAGCATCTCTGTCGTCGCTTCCTCGGTGAGGTCGTACTTAGCGCGGAAAGCCTCGAATTTCTGGTCAAGAGTAGCCATGATTGTCTGGTTATAATTATCTATAATTTATTCTTTTAAATTTATTATTTTTCTGCAATTTTCTTTATACCGGGAAAATGTACATATAAATTACAAATAAATATATACATTAAAGTCATAACATTATAACATAATAAATGAATGAGAAATACAGACCTTATTTGCGAAAGATGTCAAAGGAAGCCTTAGTGAAATGTGTCTCTAAATTTTTTTATCACACGACACTAAATTCTTTTATAGACTCTTATAAAGGAAATAAAAATTCTGGTACTCTCGAAGAAATAGCAACGGGTGTTCAATTGATTATATCAACTGGTTTAGATTCTATTAAAAACTTAAGTGAAAAAAATAAAAAATGGTCTGTTATAAAACCAAAAAGAGAACTTGGTATCATATTTATGGGGATGAGAGGAATATATAATTATACACAAGATGACAGCGTCGGGAAGGCAGATATCGGCGTTTCTTTCCCAGGATTTACATGGAAATATTCGATTACTAATTTGCCGCCTTTTTCAAAAACTCTTGGAAATACAGGGACCAATGGTGTCAATTATAATAAAAAGTACTACGATTTAATAGAAGAACAGTACAAAAAAGCATTAGCAATTAAGATAGCCAATGGAGGAAAATCTGGCAGAGGACACGGTCCCGACGAAAATGCTAGGATTGTATATGAAAGGGCTACAGAACATTTTGCTGATCATTTTAACAAACGATCTGATGAAGAAAGGAAAAAATTCATATTTAAAGGGTTGGGTATTAATAAAGAAGGAATTCTAGACTCTCATGGTATTATATACAGTAATAACATGGGCATAAATTTTATATATTTATGGGAATTAAAATACAACCCAGAGGTTTATTACAATAATGTATATACATATGCTGGGTACTTGTCTGATAGACCTAAACGTGGCGCTGCCAAATCTTATGTCAATTTTACTTTAGAAGTAGACAATCTTGAAATTATAAAACTTCAAGTTAAATTCAATGATGGAATCGTAGATCATAAATTAAAAGGGGCTGCATGGAAAAAACGTAAATCCGAAGGTGTAACAGAGTCGGATTTTAAAAAAGGTTACTTTGGATCGTTTAATTTTCACGCCCCTGACATCAGGAGAATATATAATATAGTATTAGTCTATCAAAAATGAAACACACCATGATATCATCTTTACATTTACAGCGTTGCCAAAATGTTTATAATTTACTTTAGGATCTTTATTTAGTATAAAGTCGTCCGGAAAAGACTGTAGTCTTGCACATTCTCTGGGAGTTAGTTGCCTAGAATATGGTCCATAAATAGGTATCATCGATGCCATCGCAACAAGTGTCGGCGAATAATCTAATTGTTTAACGCGAATACCGGAGCCTCTTGGGCTCCATAAAGTCTCGTCTAATGTCCCAAAATCTGTCCCAACCTGCCATTCTAATTTTCTGATTGCTCCTTTCCATTTTTCATGTTCTCGTGATTCCGTGAGCCAGGGTTCTAGAATATCTATATTGTCTTCATAGAATTTTTTATTTTTATCTACAGTAGATTTGTACCTTTTGTAAAATTCTTCTGAGACATCATGGTCCCAGATATCCGTCCAAATTGGAAACTTTGGAATAGGACATTGGTTATCTTTTAGTATACACAAGAATTCGTTCCAGATCTTTCGGGTTACGATTAATTTATCTGATAAATCAGAACTTTTATTAGAATGATCCATGATGTCATTTAATGATGTACATTCTTTCTTAAAATCGGGGAAATCTGGAATAATTCCCTTGTCTTTCCGTTTACCCATTATAATTATGCGTTCCCTGTTTTGCGGAACTGAAAAGTATAAAGCATTTAGTATTATATGTTTAACATTATAATTTAAATCTTCTAAGGTTTCTATTATAATTTTAAAGGTTTTTCCATTATCATGTGATACCAAATTCCTAACATTTTCTAAAAGTATAAATTCGGGTTTGTGGTAATCTATTATCTTGCATATATCAAAAAATATATTTCCGCGGGAATCTTTAAATCCTTCGCGATATCCTGCCTTTGAAAATGGCTGACATGGAAACCCCGCACATAAAATGTTAAAATTTGGGATATATTTTATTTCAAGTTTAGAAAGATCTTCTTTAGGTGTTATATTATAATTAATTTTATAAGATTCTCTACATTTAAGGTCTATATCACATGCCATTACACATTCGTGTCCATTATTTCTAAGAGCCTGGTGAAAACCTCCTATACCTGAACATAAATCTATAAATTTTAATGATTTAGTCATTTATACATTTGTATGTATTTTATTTTTAAGCAGTTTTCTTTTAAACTGTTAAAAAAATATTATATTATAATTAAATAATGTCTAGAAAAGCTGTATTTGATACATGTAATAGAAAAAATAGAGACATAGAGATACACCTTTCCGGTCTAACTGGAGAAAAACAGATAACTAGAGGAAAAAATTATACTTACAGCGAATTTTCAAAGATTTTGAATATGCATATGCCTAATGATATACTTTTACTAAAACTTACAGGTGCTCCGCATTCTGTTATCTTAGTCAAGAATAAATTTTTATCTGAAGGTTTTGGAATTTTTGACCCAAATGGCTATACGGCTCGTCTTAAAACTACAAATGAATTAGTAACCGATTTTGATTTTATGTTACACGCCAATAAAGGGGATTCCAGAGATATAGATACTTATACGGAACAAATATTTGACTCTGTTTCACCTATAAGACCTCTCAATAGAGGAAATGATACTGTAAACCCAGGATATTGCGGTATATTTGGTATAATATTTATGACATATTTTAGACACGCAAAAACTATAAAGAATTGGTACGTACAATGGTCATCTTTTATCAATAAGATATGGGAACCATTTTATCGCGATCCAAAAAGTGATAGTCCAGCTCTTCTTTTGGCAAGCGACGTTCAGTTAATAATAAGTAGAAACTCAAATATGAAAAACGCTGAATTACAGATATTAGAAAAAATTAGAGAATATTTTATAAAACATGGTATTAAATTCCCATCAGGATCTTTAAAGAGACCTAGATCGGAATTTGGTAAAAAAAAATATAATAATAGATCTTACGTCGTTCATGTAGGACCGAGAGGCGGTAGATATATCAATGTTAAAGGAACTAAAAAATACATCTAAGCGGTTTTTTTTTTACGAATCTTTTTAACTTTTTCAGGAATTAGATCCTTCCAAAGTTCCGTTACGTCTTCCATCATAGGCTCGAATATGGTCTGAATAGCAGACTTAAACTGATGTTCGAAGTAATAAATGTAATCAATCGGTATTCCGTTTTTAATAACATAATCTGGGTCCTCGACCTTTTCAAATTGTCGCGTCCCCTGGTATGTAACAAATACATAAGGGACTCTTTCTCCTCCGGGTACCGTGTCCATTTTGTCTCTTTCCTGTCGCTTTCTAGCAAGAGCCACGTGTGGAATATTAGCAGGGCACCTTTTGAAAAGGCATTCTTTTTTACAACTTGGACAAATATGTTCTGTCTCAATGAATTCGATTATGTGAGACTTATTTTTATTTTTAAGTGTATGAAGTATTGATACATTCATCTCTTTCTTACCAATTACATTCAATTCGTAATAAGTCTTATCACACTCTGTACACACTGCCTTATTATCAAAGGCGTAACCAGTTCGCAAACTCTTTGATAACATCAATTGCTTCATTGGAACTTCTGAATTAACTAATTTACGGATCTTTTCTCTTGCGTATTCCTTAGACGTTTCTATGACTTCTTCTACATTGTCGAACTCGTAATTCAGAACCTTTTCGTTCTTTAGAATGTACTCGAAAATTTTCTTTGAGTTTTCTCTTACGTATTCACAATTGTCTCGGCGAACAACTTGAATACCCTTGTAGTCGATGTAATCAAACTTTAATGGATTAGTCCAATAAAGACTTGCGTATCTCTTTTTTGAGAATAGAATAAACGGATACATAACCTTTTCAAATTCAAGTTCAATAGGTTTCTTAAAGGTTGCCGAAATTCTATCAGAACATTCCGGTGCTACCTTGAAAACGTAATTCATATGGTCTTGACCCTTTAGGTCGCTTTTAAACTTTACATAAACAGAATCAGTGTCTCCGTATACTACCTCGCAGTCGTACCATTCTTCAGCACACTTCTTACTATGCGCAATCATTTCACGACCGCATGCTGTTACAGCGGCGGCAATTCTTTTATTTGGAAGTCTACCATACTTTGCACCCGTGAAACCATAAATACTATTCATAGAAACCTTGATAGCGAGCTGAACCCCATTAAGTACCGCATATAAATTATCATCGGGTGACAATGTTTTCATCTGTTTTCTAATAGCCTTACGTTCTTTCCATAGCCGAGAAAGAATCATTGGCATAATACCCGTGCGATTTTGTACAAATCGTACATTGACGTTTCTTTTGATTTCAATGCCGTCCTCGTCGATTTCGTCTTCATCCCAATTCATATCGAAGTATTCTACACCTTCAAGATTATCAAATTCTGGATCTTCTACGATTGTAGCGTAGTCATAATTATGTGCAATCATAATACTTGGATACAGACTTGCGAAATCAAGTCCGGCGATAGGTTCGAAATGTGCCCCAGGTGTAGCACTCAGAACAGTTGCTCCAGTAAACTTTTCATCTTCATCAGTGTCGTCTCTTGGTTTATAATCATTGGTCGGAATAAGATAACCCTCTTTCTTTGTTTCATATGCAATCTGAGTATGGACGCGGATTTGTTGGCCACGCAATTCAATGTATTGCATCGGAACCATTGTAATATTAGACATACCGATCATATTTGTAATAATTCGAAGTTTAAGTATAAGATCAATGAGGAGCCACGTGTCCTGAGCGCAATACTTTACAACTAGGGCAATTTTGTCTTTAGTAGACGTATTGTAATTAAAAAGATCCGCTGGCGAAAGATCGTCTTTCTTGTCGCCGGTGAAGTGTTCCGCAACTGAATTCAATTTGTACGATTCAAGCTTGTGCTCTTTCTTGATGATAAACATCATGTCAAATTGTGTGATACCGAATGTTTTAAGATATACCATTGTATTGTCTCCGTATGCCGACGTATTCAATTGATCTTCTTGTTTAATAGCAGGTTTATTAGTGATTCTGCTCAAATTTTCTAGAACGTATTCAATACCTAGAAATTTAGCTCGTGCGATGATGTATTTCCAATCGAAACCATATCCGTTATATTGTATTAGAATGTCCGGGTCAGTCGTTAGAATAAATTTAACCCAACCTTCGATAAGTTCTTTTTCTGAATCGTACTTTTCAATGATAACCCCATCTACTGCGGCGCAATCGTTGTCTATGGGACTTTTGATAGTCACTACATGTTTAATTGATTCTTTTGTATTGAATTTATAAAGACTTGTTCCGATCTGGGTAATAATGTCATGTTCCTTTTCTGGATTTGGAAATTCATTAATCCCTAGATGTCTTGAAGAATGAGAAAACGCCTCAATGTCCCAAGAACCAAGGGTAAGATTACATACATCGTTACATTCGTGTTTTTCTACGTTATTGTAATTCGATGTGTAACTGTGCTGACACCTCGACATATCTGGAAATGAACAAATCTTACTTACAGTTATCCAGCTGGCCATTTGAATGTCTGCTTTGTGTGTAAAACGAAGATAAGGTTCAATATTGGATTCGTAAAGTTCAAACTTTAAAGAGTCCGTTGTACTTATCGACGAAATTTTAGGCAGTCTTTTTGAATCTTTTGGATTTAGAATCCATCTGATTTTGTTAAATGTGGTGAGATTTTTACAAACAAAACGCAAGAATTTGTACTCTTTCTCATTGGTAAAACCTTTGTACTTCTTGCGAGATACAACGCTTACACTCTCTAGATCTTCTTTGTTTCGGAAAAGTTTATTTCTGATGTATTTTTCTAATTCCTTTCTTTTGAAAGTATCAAAAGTGTCCTGATACTTATCCGGAATAAGAGCAAAGAAATATGGTTTATAACCTTCAAATCTTACACATACCGATTCGGAAGCCTGATTAACTCCGAAAGCGTAAATGTTATATCGCGTATCCGGACAATCGCCGTCTGGGTCGTCGGTTTCATCCGATGCCTCCCATGATAATATTTGAAAAGTAATCTCATTTAATTCTTTATTACTTTCTGCGCGAATAAACGCCTCCATTAGATATACATTTATATGTATTACGTATTTAAACCTGTTTAAAATAAGATTTATTTTGCAATAAATGTTATAATAAATAATATAACACCACCTAGCGTGATTCCTTTTATTAGTAATTTTCCGTCAGATGTTGATATACCAAAAATAGTGAAGTCTACCCATCTATTTGATAGAATGTCGCATAATACCAACCACTCCACTGAATTAGCGGTATCAAACACCGTAGACAAATTTATAACAGGTATATCTTTAAAATTTAATGATTCTAACGGTAGTCTATATAAGAATGACTTGATGAATGTATGAGATTTAACATGGTCTAATATAGATTCTCTTTTACTTGCATATAAATATATGTAAAATAAAAGACACGCTTGCATTAGGGTATAAATCGTGCTACAAACAAAAAGATATCTATCAAAAGGTATTAAATTGTCAAATATATTTCTATAAGTAACGTTGTTAGTGGGTAAAATTGTTCTTATAAAAAGAGACAAATTCGCAGCTCCTATAAGTGTACTGAAAGAAATTATTGGATTTAATAAATGAATAGTTTTTGATATTTTATCTTTTGTAGCAGATACATCTATTATTAAATTATTTATACAAGCGTTTTCCAAGAAATATTCTTCCGGTGTAGATAAATCATCTCTTAGTTTATCAATTTCCGATACATGTTGCTTAAGAATAAATACAATAGTAAATAAAAACAAAAAACAAAGAAGTCTTGAATAAAACCAATCAATTAGAATACATATATAGAAAATATAATCGTTATTTGTTATAACAATTGGCCACATATAATGATTATTAAATGCTGGAGTATCTACAAAATTTGCTAAAATAGAAAATATTGTGAATAAAGATATAATAATGGTCTTAAATTTCTTACAGTTTAATATTTTTTCCATATGATTAGACATAAAATACCTCTTAGACCATATGTGAATAATTGGTACATTAATATGCGTAAAAAAAGATACTAAATGACGTATATCATTCGTATATATCCACGAGCCAAAATTATAAACGCATTGTGTCCATAATAACACACTAACGGCCAAAAAATATAATGTATAAAATGCGTAAAAAAATTTATCGAATGTATTCGGTTTGAGACTTATTTTTGGTAATATACCTATATTAAACTCATCTTCATTTTGATTTTCTGTGTATTTTATTAGTTTAAGTTTGTACAACAACTTAAATTTTTCATAGGGGAAAATACTCTTTTCGTCTATGAAGAGGTCTTTTTTTGATACAAATGGGAAAGATACGTCATAGGATTTTATTCCCAGAATAAATAAAATATTGTCTAACATATTATTAATGTCAAAGTTAATTATACTATTTATAATTTTTTTGGGACTGATATTTATAAATTACAATTCTTGTAAAGTGTCTTTTAGGACTACATCTGGCAAGACTTATAAAGCCCGAGACCTGGACACGGCTGAAATATTAGATACTCTTCGTATTATTTCTATTGATTTAACTTATGAAATAGAAGCAGGTAGGGGTAACTTATTGCGTAGAAAGTTACATAATACAAGTTATAAAGAATTGATAGATCAGGACGATAATATTTTAGCATGGAATTATGACAAGGGGCGTGAAATAGGGATTAAAATATTCAAAGACAATGGAACGTATTACTCAGCCCAACATATAATAGAATCACTTTTTCACGAACTCGCCCATTCAATATCAAATAAAGTTGGTCACGGTGATGAATGGAAATATAATTATAATTATCTCTTAAAATTCAAAGATAAATACGTAGATATTTTAATTAAAAAAACTGTACTCTAGATTAAATGAACGATCTTTTTATAGGAGGAGGCGGATATTCGGGATTTCATTTTATTGGCGCACTTGAATACATTCATCAAAAAAAATTACTCGACCTTAAAAATTTCTACGGGACTAGTATAGGTGCGTTAATAGGTACACTTTACATTTCAGGAACAGAACCTAAATCTATGATTAATATGTTTCAAAAGATTAACCTTGAAGAAATAGTAAAGTATGAATTTACAAATATTCAAAATGGGTTATTGGATGATTCACTGTTAGATACGTTAATTAGTTTTGTAACAGATAAATATCCACCGGATATAAATTTATACGACTTTTCAATGAAAACTAACGTAAACATTTGTATTTATGTAACTAACATTACACGGAATGAATACAGATGTTTGAGTAATAAACATAATCCAATGGTTAGATTAAAAGATGCTCTAAAAGCGTCAATGAGTATACCCTTTTTATTCAAGCCTGTAGAAATAGAGAACGAGTTGTATGTCGACGGTTGTTGTAAGAACTTATTTGGTTCTCCCCCTAAGGAGATATACATATGTGGATATAGTATAATAATTAATAGTAATAAAGCCAAGACTTATCCATTTCAAATAATTTGTTCTATATTTACAAGAGAACTTCCAAATAGTACTTATATAATAAATATAGACAACCAGATAGATGTAAATGTTTATCTCAATTTGAATAAAATGAGTTCTAAATTCATAATAGATATGTATAAAAATGGTATATATACTACAAAGGCACAATTAGAATGACATTTATCTTGGTATAACTTCTTTCATCCATTTTTTCTTATTAGCAACGTATTGAAGATAACTTAATTGCTTAGGAGTTTTAGTATCAATAAATATAGTACCCCCCTTTGCTTTATTTTCGTCTATCGTTTTATAGGAATTTCTTAGTTTATGTATTACCTGAGAATAATCTTTTGTACCGTTTATTTCTGTGGGAAATGAGATGTCAAAGTCTAAGTTACAACGGATGTCTTCCCTATCTGTAAGGTCTTTTACATTTAACACGCATTTTCTAAATTTATCCGTTGCGATTTCTCCATCGAAAAAAAAATCATCAGTATGTTCTGAGAAAATAAAATGAGGTATATCATTTTCTTCGCACAATTTAATAATTATACTACTCAATGTATTATGCTCCACGAAATTGTGAAATATAATACAAAATTTTGTAAACTTCAATTGAATACGGAGATCTTCGAGGAATGATTTTTCATTTATACACCGCCTATATATCTGCAACATATTCTTATTACATACTGCGCACAAGTGTTTACTTTGTTTTCCATAGAATATATTTATCCTATGATTTGGGTCTATATTCTTAGATGTAAGTCTTCTCGAAATCTCGGCAAAATTATCCCACGATGTATCGTATACCACGAGCACGTTCATCTGATAAATTTATTACATTTATTACATCTGTCAATATTCTAATTTAAGTTTTAAAATGTAATAAATTGTGTAAATGTTACATTAAATGATATTAATTGGCTTCGTATTTGTTTTAATCACTCTTTTACTGCTTTTTATCGTCAAGAGAAATTTTGATAATTTTAAAATTACGAAACTGAAGATACCCTTTAAATTGAATATAATGTCCGATAAAATAATTATATTGTCTAAAGAAGGATGTCCCTGGTGCGAAAAATTAGACCCCGAATTGGAAAAGGCTAAAAACGAATACATTAAAATCCTAATGAATAAAGACGACACGTTTACATTCGACGAAAAGTTTACTCAATTAGACGATAAAGAGAGAGAATCTATAATTAAAGGTTCAAGAGAACTCATGGATAACGTGGGCTATTATTTTCCGACTATAATTCATAATAATGAATACATTTTAGGTTTCCCAGAAGAAGAAACTCTTAATAAAATTTTAAATGAGTAAAAGTTTAATTATAAATGTAAGTGTAATTGTATGTGTATGTGTAAAAGTGTAAAAAAAATAGTAATCATCGGAGACCTCCGCGGCGATTCAGAAGTACTTATAAAATCATTGGAATTGGCAAATGTCATAAAAGACAATAATTGGATAGGAAAAGATACATATGTTATCCAAATGGGCAATACATTATCAGGCAAGAGTTCTAAAAGTCCTCCGCTTAACAAAGACTACGTAATGACATCCGACGAAATAAAATTAATCAAATTAATAAATCTTTTCGATTCTAAGGCTAAATTACATTCTGGTAGAGTTATATCTTTATTAGGTAAACATGAATTATTAAGTTATTATCATGGGAACGACATATCTTTCATGAAACAATACATTAAGAATAAAGACGAAATGATGTATAAAAAAATTTTTAATTGTAATAGAACCACATTCTGGAAACCAGGTAATGATGGGGGTAAAATTTTATCTAAAAGACCTTTATTTCTAGTCATTGGTAAATTATTATTCACTAATTTTAATATAGCCACACATAAATATGCTTCTATATCAGAAATGTATAAAAATAAAGAAGATGTAGAGTCCTGGTTATATACCGGAAAGAACAGACCGGATATTATGTCCAACGAATATAACTCTATTACATCTAAACTTAATTACGATTTTTTAAAAGACTTGAATTATGAAGTTGTTTCAAGTAATTCCTTTGACATCCTAGATAAAAGTTTAATTAAGGTTAAATGTAATTCGTCCCGAGCATTCGGCGGAAATGATGTTTCAGTTGAAATTTTAGAAATAGTTCAACAACCGACACTTATTATAAAGAGAATTACTAAAGACAAGTGTATTGTAGCAATGTAGTATTACAGTGCTTTGAATATATTTATGTATTTTGGATCTACATTGTGAAATTTTCCATGTATATCATATTCGGCATATATTTGTCCCGTTTTCATAACACATGAAATATCAAAATCGCTAGTTGAGTACATTTTGACGTCTTTGAAAAAAGTATCCAATTCTTTATAAAATTTAATATATTTTTCATTCCAATGTGATTCGTTAATGTCAATAATTCCATATTCGCAATTATTTTCTACAGTAGACTTGTAAATTTCTCCCGAAAACGTTTGTGATATCATGCCTCTATATTTACTCATTACAAGCATGTACCCAAATAACTGATATAAATCGTATTCATTTTTCCTAACATTCTCTTTTTTCATTCTTGTTTTAATTTCTACGACGATGTCCGTATCCGTAGCATCATGGAAACCTTTAAGATGCCAACCATGATTTACGTCTGTGTAGTGCCACATTCTATTATTTCCCTTTGTATAATTAGACGCATTAATCACGGCGTTTTCCGTATTTTTTCCACAGTCTTTTTTAAGATTGTCCCTAACAATGTGTCGTGCTGTTTCAAGTTCGGAATCTGTTATATCCGGCGTTTTGTCTTTAATTTCATTGATTACTTTTTTTTCAATCGAATCAAATTCTTTTGGGTCTTTAATAGAACTTGAATACATCTTATAAGAGTCTTCAATTGGTCTCTTCAAAGACATACCTTTTAGCGCCCGAATATTTCCATTCTTAATCATCTTAGCCCTGAACAATTTAGGATATTCTCGGCACAGAAGTAACATAATTGTTTTATTTCTAGGCTCATAAATATTCTTTCCGCACGCTGAACCAATGTATGAAATTTCAAGTGAGTCCATTATGATGTATATACAAGTATGTTTATTGTTTTTAAACTAATTAAAAAAATGCAAAAAAAAATGTATCGTATTATTAATATGAACTATTTATTGATAGCAACAGTCTTAGTCCTAATTTCGTTGCTAATTTTAGGTATAACCTTCTATTTTGGAAATCCCAAGGATAATGTAGATAATGTAGATATTGTAGAAAATGTAGAAAATGTAGATATTGCAGATATTGATATAGACCCCCTTGGCGACATTGAAGCAGACGAAAATCCAGAACCAGTGAAGAATAACATTGCCGTGTCAGGCGAACCTGATATAAATATGGAACCAGAAGTTATTAGTGTACCTGTTAACCCACCAAATAAGCCCGAAGAAAACGTAACATCTTCTCCTACACCTACCACCACCCCCGCCCAACCCTTAGTTCCAGTAATTAAAAAATCTGCAGTTCCTCCTCCATCGGCATCGTCTACAACTACAGACGATGATGTACCTGTTCAGCCAACACCTACCACCACCCCCGCCCAACCCTTAGTTCCAGTAATTAAAAAGAGAATGCTTACTACTCAAGAGTTGAATGTTTTTTATAATATTGCGGTTCGCGAGGTCCGGAAGGATGAGGAGAGACGCCATCCGTCCGCCAACGCTCGTCAAGACCGAGAAAATAATTGCTTCACAAACTCAATAGTTGAGATTTTGATTGCCGAAATTTCCAACTTTAAATTTTCCGAAGATAAAATTAAGAATCTAATCGAAACTGGAAATCTGAGAGAAAATGTGGATGAGTACCAGACCCAACGGCTTATGCAAATCCTATCGAGTGAGGCTTTCGATCGCATTCGTCAACAATGCGGCGTGGAGGCGCAGATTGTCCCACGAGATGTGCCCCATAATGCGGGCTCGGCGGGTCGGCCGTACCCCGAGAACAGCATGATCATAGG
>Ga0075441_10000606_pt1 | contig 18204 bp, 4 predicted proteins | sample CoawatmetaG00DNA_FD_71582 | JGI IMG/M metagenome (GOLD analysis project Ga0075441, IMG submission 71582) | Marine microbial communities from the West Antarctic Peninsula - Coastal water metaG002-DNA | ecosystem: Environmental > Aquatic > Marine > Coastal | place: Atlantic Ocean: West Antarctic...
ATAGACAGATAACTGAAAAATGATACACAGTTAAACAATACAATGATCAAGTAAGAAAGCAAAAGAGAGTAATATTCTCCCTAAAAGCAAATACGCAAACACTTTTCTTGTGTTATCAATATTTTAGATTTCAATTTCGCCAGCAACACTTTTTTGCAAACTTTAAACAAACTACTCCCTTTCCAAAACTTTAACCGCTCCCACCCATACATTTTATATACAGACTATCCGTTTCATCAAGGGTGCAACAGTTCAAACTAAACTTGCAGTTCAGTTTAATAACAAACAAAACATACATTTCTCCATCAACAACAACGATGGCAGACAATGAGGATACTATAGTCTTGCCAACAGATACTAAAGTTGAAGAAGGCAGCAAAGATATCGAAGAAGTACCAGAAGCAACTGCACAAGACTCTGAAAATTTAAGTGATTCAGACATAACATATAAATGGGTAACAGGACGAGCACGTACAGCATTTAGTTTTTTGAAAGCCACTACTTTGCGTAAGACATTAGAATCAGATGGAGTACGAACAATTGTGGATGAGTTTATTAGTAAGAGTGATTACAAAACATTATTCTTTTGGTTGGATCGATCGGGACAATTGCAAGCTTCACACAATCGACCCGACTTAGGCAACGTTACAAAAAATAGAACAATCATGTATTTTATCAAGACCGAACCGACCGAACTTACACCAGAAAATATGTCTGCAAATACACTTGTCGGTGAATTAACCCCTGATTTAATGGAACACTTAGAGGGCGTGTTGCAAGAAGTATTTTTACCGTTGGTAAACAATCAAAACAATCATCAACATTGGGGTGAAGTTGCAACAAAAAGTACTTCTGATAAACTACATAGTTTTTTAGGTACGGTATCTATAACATTAGGTCACACAAAAGGTGAAACATGTCTGCCTCTTCCTGCCTTGGAACCCTTAGAAGGCAATGGTAATTACAAAGATCGAGTTCATTTATTAGAAAGTGCAGTCATCATGTGGACGAAACAAATTAAAAACATGTTAAAAATGGATCCAGAAAATGCATTAAAACGTGGCGATCATCCAACACCCGACGAAGAATTACATTTTTGGATCTCCAAAGCAGGCAATTTAAATTCCGTATTTCAACAATTACAATCGGATCGTGTTCGAAAAGTATTAAGATTCTTAGATTTATCTAAAAGTACGTATTGTACACCTTTTGCTAAGTTGTGTAAAGAAGTATTTACTGCTCGTGTTGAAGCGAATGATAATGTTAAATATTTAAGTACATTAGAACCGTGGTTTTCGAAATTAGTCGGCAACGTACAAGATGATTTTGGTAGTTTAATGAAATTATTTCGACCAACAATGCATTTAATATTAATGATATGGAAGAATTCCAAGTGTTACAACACTCCTGGACGCTTAGTCGTCTTGGTACGTGAAATATGTAATGCATTAATTAAACAATCATGTGATTATGTAAGTGGCGAAGAAATTTTTCGTTTAATTGACGAAAACGAAGCTGGACGTGCCGTTGAAAAATTAAAAACAACATTAAAAGTATGTGGTACATTTAAAAGTACATATTTCGATTACAAAGCTACCGCAAATGCAGAATGTGCAGCAAATCCATGGCGAATACAAAACAATGCATTGTTTGTACGATTAGATACATTTTTAGAAAGATGTCATGATATATTAGATTTGACGCAAACGATTGTTCAATTTTCACAATTAGGTGAAATTGAAGTAGGTGGAACAAAAGGTAAAACATTAACTACTAGTGTACAACAAATTTATTCTGATTTTAATACCGCAGTAGCCAGTTTTGAAAATGTGAAATATGACATCATGGATGTAAATGCTAAACGATTTGATGATGATTTCTATGAATTTAGATGTACCATTAAAGAATTAGAACGTCGTCTTGGATCAATATTGATTCAAGCTTTCGACGATTCAGCTACTATATATGGACGTTTCAAACTGTTGGACAGTTTCGAAGGTCTATTGGAACGTCCAATAATTCAAGATGAATTAGAAAAAAAACATGTTCTGCTCGTACAACAATACGGAGTTGATTTGAAATCCATTCAAGAATTATTTCTTGCACAAAGAGAAGAACCACCTATTCCTGTTAATCTTCCTCCTGTTGCAGGTGCTATTACATGGTGTCGTGGTATTATGCAACGTGCAAATATTCCAATGCAAAAATTACAAATGTTACATCGATCTGTATTAGAAAGAGAAGAAGCAAAAGAAGTAACAAAAGTACATGAAAATATATATGAATCATTGAATGAATATGTTACTACCAAAGTTACGGAATGGAGTCACAATGTTGAACACTCGTCACAAACTAAATTAAAATTACCATTATTAAGAAGAGATTCTGAAACGGGTTTATTAGCGGTTAATTTTGATCCCGGTCTTGTTGCTCTTTTGCGTGAAGTGAAATATTTCTTATTGCTTGATTTACCTGTACCTGAAAGTGCACAACAAATATTTAAAAAAGCAGAAGTATTTCGTACACAAACAGGAAATTTAGAATTAATTGTCAATATGTACAACAATATGGTCACTAGTTTGTTACCTGTTGAAAAACCATTAGTAGCAACTTATATTAATAAAATTGATAAAACTTTGTCACGTGGTGTTAAACAATTAAGTTGGAAATCTCATGGTATTGATTTGTTTATTACAGAATGTATGGCAGATGTTAAAGCAGCAAATAAAATTATGGGTACGTTAAAATCTAATCTTTCAAAAATTGAAGATACCATGGAACAATGGCGAGCCATTCCATTGTTTGAACGTACTGTTAAACCAACTGGTCCATCTGAATTTCAACAAGCACATCGACAATTATTACACGCTGGTTTCAAAGTTATTCGTGAAAAAGGGAATCATATTCATAAAATGTTACGTGAAAGTAATAAAGTATTAAAAGTAAGTCAAGGTTTACCTGATTGGAAAGCATATGTAGATTTTGTAAACAATATTGTTGTAGCTGGTCTAGTACAAATTGCTGTTAAAGCATTGCAATTTACAATTGAACAAGTGGATCCAATTGTTATTGCTAAAAAAGAAAGACAACCTGTTTTAGAAATCAAATTATCGTTAGTAGGTAGTCAAGTTGTATTTATGCCACAATTAGGTACTACTTCTAGAACAGATGGATTACGTGATATAGTTAATCGTTGGATCGATGATTTCATGCAACCTGGAATGTTGGTCAGACGTTTAGACACTTCGAATGGAACCTACGTCAAAGAATTACAAGGTAATATGCATGTCTGTGCACTTGTCGCCCAAACAAATGAAATATTAGATGAAAACGATAATTTGTTGGTAGAATTTAAAAACGATTACGAAAGATTTGGATATTTATTTAATAATGATATCCCAACTTTTTTTGCAGCATTTATAGAAAAAGCTACCTTGTCGGAACAGAAAGATGGCGATGTACATCCGTTGTCCTACAATTTACAATTATTTGATGAAGAAATAACAAAATACAATGCAGTTTTAGCAGAAATTGGTAAACTTCGTTCGTTGGTTGATATTGGATGGGTCCGTGTTAATACACAACCTATTAAACAAGCCTTAAGCATGTGGGTATCACAATGGCAACACACGTATACGAATCACTTGGTCAACCACGTCAAAGATAGTTTGCAAGGATTAATGGATTTTATTGGAAACATTACACATGGTTTAAAAACAGAAGTCAAAGCACATGATAAAGAAGCTTTAATGAAAGTGATGGGACATATTCGAGATGTAAGAAAAATGATGAATTCAACAAAAGAAATGATAGGTCCATTGTTTGAAGCTACTGCATTATTAAAAAAACACGGGATTGATCTTGATGGTATTTCACTCACACCATGGTCAAAAGAGTTACTTGAAGAAAATTACGATCCAATTGAAAGAGAAACCAAAGCAGCACGTCTTGGTCATACAGTTGAAATGTTAGATTATTTAGAACGTGCGTCGGCAGAATGGGATACTGTAGTTAATAATACATTTCATAAAAAAGAAGAAATTTTACCATATCAAAATGCACAAGTCGATCATATTAAAGATGAATTAGAAGTGTTTCATACACGTGTTACATCTTTTCGCAAAGAATTTCGTCGTGGTGCACCTTTTGTGTTTACTGGTAAACCAATTGAAGCCTATCATCAAATTGATGGATTTAATCATACATTGGAAGCATTAATTATTGAAGTTAAACGTTTAAATGAACTGGAAGAACTATTTGAATTACAAGTTGTCAAATATAAAGTAGTGGACGATACTACAAGAGATTTGAGTATTTTAAAAGAAGCATGGGATTTCAAAGATATGATTATGTGTACCTATGACAAATGGAAGACTTTACGTGAGTGCTTTGTTTTATTTTATTTTCTGATTCTTTTTTATCTTTTTTGTTTTGGTTTTGTTTCGTTCAATTTTTATTAATTTTTTCTCTCTCTTTTTCTCTATTTCATTTCTTTTTCTTTAAAACATACACAGATTGGGCATCAACAAATGTCAACGATATGGAAGATTTACTAGATTCAAATAAATTAATACATCGTTCAATCAAAGAATTTGCAAATAAATACCCTGTTGTACGAACATGGGGCACTGGAAGAGATGGTATTTATAACGATATTGAATCCATGGTCAAAGATATTAATATTGTTTTACCACTTGTTGCTTCCTTAAAATCAGATGCTATGTGTGAACGTCATTGGAGAAATCTTAGTATGTTATGTCATTCACCTAAAGCAGTAAATGTCAGAAGTGCGACTTTCTGTTTAGAAGATCTATTTGCTTTACAATTACATCTTCATGCAGACAATGTATTAGGTATTGTTGAAACAGCTGAAAAAGAAATGAAAATTGAAAAGAAATTAAATCAAATAGAAAATGCCTGGGCAGGTTTGTCACTTGAATATGTACAACATAAAAAAAGTGATATATTAACTATTAAAGTTCCTGATTCTGTTGTTGAAGCATTAGAGTTGCATCAAATGGAATTGCAATCCATGATTGGTATGGGTAAATTTGTTGCCTTCTTTAAAGAACGTGTTAATAAATGGCAACATACATTAGGTAATATCGAATCTACATTGAAAGAATGGAGCAGCGTGACAAAACAATGGGCAAGTCTTGAAGCCATCTTTTTAGGTAGTGCTGATATTCGTTCACAAATGCCAGAGGATACAGCAAGATTTGAAACGATTGACCACGATTTTAAAGAAATGATGCTATCGGCTGTAGAAGAACCAGGTGTTGTAGCTGCATGTACTGCTGATCGAAGATATGACAATTTAAAAGAAATGTCAAGAATGTTAGAATTATGTCAAAAATCGTTGAATGAATATTTAGATGTCAAAAAAACAATGTATCCAAGATTTTATTTTGTAGCAAGTGTAGCATTGTTAGATATTTTATCCAATGGCAATAATGCACCACGTATTATGCGTCATTTCGGTGATTGCTATGTTGGATTAAACAGTTTAGAATTTCCAGATGGTGTTATTGATGAAGCAACTTCTGCTATTGCAAAAGACGGTGAAATATTACCGTTCGAAAAACCATTTATGATTAAAGGTGCTGTTGAGTCATGGTTAAATGATTGTACTACACATATGAAATTACAAATCAAAATATTGTTGGACCGTGCATTAGGAGAAGCAGTGCATTGGTCCCCTGATCGACCCCGTCACCAATGGTTATTCAACTATCCAGCACAAGTAGTCATGGGAGCTACACATGTTGTATGGACGGAAGAAACGGAAACAGCGTTAGACGAACATGAAAATGGTAATCCAGAAGCTATGAAAGCACATTTAAAAGTATGTTCAGATAGATTAGATAAATTAATTGGTCTTGCAGTAGGTGATTTAAAAAAAGGTGACCGCAAAAAAATCATTACATTAATTACAATGGATGTACATGGACGTGATCAAGTACAGAAATTAATTGATGAAAGAGCTGCTGGTCCACTCGCATTTGCTTGGCAAGAACAAATGCGTGCGTATTGGGAACCATCTTCACGTAATATGGATTGCCGTATCTGTGATTTCCGTTCTAAATATAGTTACGAACCAATTGGCAATTCAGGTCGTTTAGTTATTACTCCATTGACAGATCGGTGTTACATTACTTTGTGTACCGCACTTCGTTTAATGTTGAGTGGAGCACCAGCCGGACCAGCTGGTACAGGAAAAACTGAAACTGTCAAAGATTTAGCTAAAAGTTTAGGATTGCCTGCATATGTATTTAATTGTTCAGATCAAATGAATTACAAATCATTAGCAGACATATTTAAAGGATTGAGTCAAACAGGTGCATGGGGATGTTTCGATGAATTTAATCGTATTTCAGTAGAAGTCTTATCTATTGTTGCTACACAAGTTAAATCAATACAAGATGCTATACAACGTTTTGCTATACCAGCAAATCGTCCGGAAGATTTTAAAGAAGCACCACCAGGATGTCCACCCCAAAAAGTAGGATATTTTGATTTACAAGGTACAAATATATCGTTAATACCTACTGTTGGTTTGTTTATTACTATGAATCCTGGATATGCTGGACGTACTGAATTGCCACAAAATTTGTCTGTATTGTTTAGACCATGTGCTATGATACGTCCAGATTTAACATTAATTTGTGAAAATATGTTAATGGCAGAAGGATTTGTACAAGCCAAAGCATTATCTATTAAATTTGTAACCTTGTATGGATTAAGTTCAGAATTGTTATCGAAACAACCGCACTACGATTGGGGTTTACGTGCTGTGCGCAGTGTGCTCGTGGTAGCCGGTATGTTGAAACGTGCTTCACCTAAAGATGAAGAAGAACAAGTTTTAATGCGGGCATTGCGTGATTTTAATACACCAAAAATTCCATCATGGGATTTACCAATATTTCTGCGTTTAATCAAAGATTTATTCCCAACGTATGCAGATAAAACTCCTATTGTTGGCAACGATTCACTGAAACAACAAGCTATTTCGGTATGTAAAAAACTTCAATTGCAGCCCGACGAAGATTTACTCCAACGTGTACTTCAATTGCATGCATGTATGGAAGTTCGTCATTCAGTTATGTTATTAGGTCCTGCCGGTTGCGGTAAAACTACGATTGCTAATGTTTTACAAGATTGTTTAAATTTTGGTCATGTAAAACGTGTAGCTATCAGTGAGTACATTAACCCCAAAGCATTAACTGTAGATGAACTGTATGGTTACATGACGTTAGCGAAAGATTGGTTGGATGGTGCTTTATCTATCATTATGCGTGGTATGTCTAAAAATGATCGTGATCTTGGATACACAGAAAATCAAACTGCAAAATGGATTGTATTGGACGGTGACATTGATACATTATGGATTGAATCTATGAATTCAGTGATGGACGACAACAAAGTATTAACTTTAGTAAGTAACGAGCGTATTATGTTCAACGATGACATGCATCTTGTTTTTGAAACAGATTCATTAGTCAATGCTAGTCCAGCTACAGTTTCACGTGCAGGTATTTTATACGTCAACGAAGAAGATATTGGATGGAGACCAGTTGTTGAAAGTTGGTTAGCATTAAGTTCGAGTAAAAACGAACACAAATACATTCCTGGAATGTTTAGTAAATACGTAGACCGAATCGTAGAAATTGCCAAAGCTACTGAAAATGCGGTACCAATACGTATATTAAGTCAAATTATGACTGTTCTTGAAATTATTCGTTGTATGTTGGATCAAGTTAAAGTCGAAGAGAAAAAAACAGTAGAAGTTGTAGAAGGAATTTTTTCTTTTGCATGTGTTTGGGGATTTGGTGGTGCACTGATTGAAGGTCCACATCATGGTCGTGCAGCATTTTCAGAAGGATGGGTCATGGAATTCAAACCAACCTGGGTACCAAAAGATACGACCGTCTTTGATTATTACTTTGATACTAAAACACTTGGCTTTCTTCCATGGACAACTAGAGTTATGCCATACGCTCCACAAACAATCGGTAACAGTGACGGTGATATTGATTTTGATCAAATATTTGTAGAAACAGAATCTGTTGTACAAATGAGATTCTTATTAGACATTCTTTTTCAACAAAAAACACCCACTATGGTCGTAGGCCTTTCAGGTACCGGTAAAAGTGTCATTATGAATGATTTCTTAATGTCACAAGATGAATATGTAGTACACGAAACAATTAATATGAATTTTTACATGGAACACAGAGATCTTCAAAGAAGAATTGAAAGATGTCTGGACAAACGAAGTGGCGTTACATTTGCACCACCAGCAGGTAAACGAATGATTTACTTTATTGATGATATGAATTTACCAGAGATGGAAGCATTTGGCACCCAGAATTCTTTATCTCTTTTAAGAATGGTTATGGATACAGGAACATTATTCGATCGCAGCGATTTTGGTGTGAAAAAAGAAATTGTAGATGTACAATATATGGCTGCATTAAATCCAACTGCAGGATCTTTTAATGTAGCCGATCGATTGAGACGACATTTCAGTACCTTTGCACTACACATGCCTACCGAAGCTGAAGCTAAATCAGTATACATGCAAATTGTTTCTGGTCATTTGTCAGATTTCGTACCGGAAGTTGCTAATATGGCAGACAACGTTATTTCGGCTACTATTGATCTTCAAACAGCAATTCGTGATAAATTTCGTCCAAGTACAACCAAATTTATGTATACTTGGAACATGCGAGATCTTTCGGGAATTGCACGTGGCCTATGTTTTGCAACTGCTGAGAATTACACTACACAACTACCATTTGCACGTCTATGGATGAATGAAGCACGTAGAACAATATCAGATCGTTTAGTAAATCAAGCAGAAATTGATAGATTTGAAGGTGTTGCAATGGGTTATGCAAAGAAATATTTCTCAGATTACTGTAATATAGAAGATGAAATGGTGGGTGAAAAAGTACAACCATTAATTTTTACCAATTTTATTAGAGCATCTACAGGATCATTGCCTTATGCATGTGTACCATCCATGGATAAATTATCAAAAACTTTAATACATCAATTAGAGGAATACAACGATGGGAATGCTGCTATGAATTTAGTATTGTTTGAACAAGCAATGCGTCATACATGTCGTATTGCACGTATACTTATGTCTCCAGGTGGACATGGTTTGTTATTAGGTGTAGGTGGCAGTGGAAAACAAAGTTTGACACGTCTTGCTGCACATATATGTGATTGTGAAATGGCACAATATGCTATTAGTAATCGATTTAATTTAAATAGTTTGCGCGAAGCATTGCAAGCAACGTTGACCAAAGCAGGTGTAAAAAATACACCAACTGTATTAATGTTTACCGATTCACAAATTGTGGACGATCGATTTTTAGTATACATTAATGATTTATTAGCCACAAGTTGGATTACAGATCTCTTTGCAGATGACGAACTAGACAATTTGTATGTTTCATTAAGAAGTGCTGCCAAAATTGCAGGCATTGCCGATACGCCAACTTCAATGTTAAATTTTTTGATTTCCAGAGTACGACAAAATCTTCATGTAATATTATGTTTTTCACCAAATGGAGATTGGTTACGAGTACGTGCTCGTCGTTTTCCTGCAATCATTGCCTGCACAACGATCAATCAATTTCATGCATGGCCACGTGACGCATTAGTTGCTGTCGCATCGATTTTCTTGAAAGATATTGAATTACAAAACGAAGAATTACGTGAAAATATTGCACATCATATGGGTGAAGTACATTTGTCTGTGATGAGTATGAGTGAAAGATTTTACGAAGTACAAAAAAGATACAATTATGTAACACCAACTAGTTTCTTGGAATTAATTGGATTTTTCAAGAAATTGTTGGTCGAAAAAAATGCTATATTAGTGGATAAAATTGAACGTTTAAAAACAGGTTTGTTAGTTTTACGTAAAACAGCGGACGATGTTCAAGATTTACAAGCTGATTTAAAACATACCATGAGTATGGTAGATGAAAAAAGAAAACATACCGATGCATTGCTCGATCAAATGGGCAAGCAACGTGCCGATGCCGAAGTTCACATGGCTGCCGCACAAGTAGAGGCTAAAAAAGCAGAGACGGCATCAGCAGAAGCATTAAAAATTCAAACAGAAGCTGAATCAGATCTTGCACAAGCCAAACCGGCAATGGATGCAGCGAAAGAAGCGGTAAATGGATTAAGTAAATCAAGTCTTAGTGAATTGAAGAATTTTCCTACACCACCATCAGGTGTAGATGTCTGTACAAAAGGTGTATTAATGATGATTGCTGGTGAAATGAAAAACCACAGTTGGGAACGTGCTAAAAAAATGATGTCCAATGTAACAGCATTTATGGCGTCACTTGAAGCCTACGACGCTGAAACTATTCCAGAATCATTAATTGAAAAATTAACACCAGTCGTTGAAAATCCAGTTATGGATTTCGATGTAATGATCAAAAAATCACAAGCCGCAGCGAATCTGGCCTCATGGGTAGTTAACATCTATAAATACAATCGCATATATGTTAAAGTCAAACCACTCATGGATTTATTAGCAGCCGCCAAACAAAAAAAAGCAGCTGCCGAAGCATCTTTGGCAGAAGCACAAATGAGTGTTGCTACGGCACAAAGTGCATTAAAAGATTTGCGTGAATCATTGTTAGAAGCGACCGAAGAAAAAAGACGTGTTGAAAAACAAGCCGAAGATTGTCAAACTCGTTTGGATCTTGCCGAACGATTAACAAGTGGTTTGAGTTCAGAAGGAGAAAGATGGGAAAAAGATACAGTCAAACTTGAAGACAGTAAAACAACACTTGTTGGAGATACTTTATTATCATCTGCATTTGTATCTTACATTTCACCATTTGATGCTGAATTTCGTGAATCAATATGGCGTGATCAATGGATACCAGATCTAGAAACGAAAGAGATTCCATTAACCGATGATATCACACCACTTGGTTGCTTAACCGATGAAGCCTCTACAGCAAAATTAATTGGTGAAGGACTTCCATCGGATTCTGGTTCAATTGAAAATGGTGCTATTGTTATGAATACTTTGCGATGGCCATTATTTATTGATCCACAATTACAAGGCTTGCAATGGTTGCAATCACGTTTTTCAAAAGAAGACGCAGCGACTGAAAACGAAGAAGAAGACGAAGATGGTTTCAATTCCAATGGACCAATGGAAGTATTAATGATACAACTTGGTGGTGATGGTACGTGGTTGAATAAATTAAAAATTGCAATTTCACAAGGACAAACCGTAGTCATACAAAATTTACCAGAAGAAATTGATTCGACAATTGATCCTATACTGCAACGTAAAATTGTGAAAAAAGGTAGATCACAATACATGGAAATTGGTGGTGAAATGGTTGAATACGATCCGAAATTTAGATTGTTTTTACAAACCAAATTAAGTAATCCACATTATAAACCAGAAGTATTTGCACAATGTACTGTCATTAATTTTATCGCTACAGAAATTGGACTTCAAGATCAATTACTTGAAAAAGTTGTCAACAATGAAAAACCAGAATTAGAAGCAGAAAAACAAGAGTTAGCTCGAAAACAAAACGAATACAAACAAGAACTTGTAATTTTAGAAAACAGATTACTAGAACGTCTTGCCAATGCACCTGCTGATATATTATCAGATGTTGCATTAATCGAAGGTTTAGAAGCAACCAAAGCGGCCGCAATGGAAATTGCCGAAGCTGTCAAAAAAGGAAAAGAAACAGAAATAGCTATAAATAAAGCACGTGAAGTATTTAGACCAGCCGCTGCAGAAGCTGCCATGTTATATTTTATTCTAACACATCTATCTGCGATTGATCACATGTATCGATATTCCTTGTCAGCATTTACAGGATACTTTTACAAAGCGATGGAAATGGCACCAAGACCCGACGATTCTGATAATTTAGAAGAAAGAGTAGATATGTTAAGTAATCAGATTAGAAAAACAATAATGTTATGGGTATCTCGTGGTTTAAAAGAAGACCACAAAATGGTTTTCTTTGGTCAAATTGGATTGCAACTGTTATCTAGACAAAAATTAACTCAGGAATTTAATGCATCACATTTATCTTATTTATTAAAACCAGCTTTTTCAATTACGGGAGAAGACAATCCATTAGAAACATGGTTATCTACAGCAGCATGGGCAGCTGTAGAAGCATTAGCAGAACTAGAAGCATTCAGCAATTTTCCAACGGATTTGGAAGATGCAGAGTCCAGATTTAAAGAATGGTACAACCATGTCAGTCCAGAAACAGAGAAATTACCATTGGATTGGTCACAATTAGAAAAAAGACCGTTTGAAAAATTATTAGTGGTTCGTGCGTTGAGACCAGACCGATTAATTCCAGCATTTCGTAATTGGGTCAATATTTCATTGCCATCTTGTCGTACTTTTATTGAAGCAGATGCTGCATTGAGTTCAACTGCAATCTTAGAACTGTCTTTGCAAGATTCGTCTCCATCTGTACCTGTCTTATTTATATTAAGTCCTGGTTCCGATGTTGTTTCTGATTTAGATATCTTGGCGGCGAAAGAAGGACTCGTTAAAGGTACATCGTATCACAATGTAGCAATGGGACAAGGACAAGATACAGTCGCCGAAGAGTTATTGTTTATGGGACACAAACAAGGACATTGGATCATCTTGAACAATGTACATTTAATGCCTAAATGGATCTCCAAATTAGAACGTCAAATTGATGAATTTGGTTTAGATGATCAAAGTCATGAACGTTTTCGTATCTTTTTAACAGCGGAACCGTCATTAAATATACCAATTGGAATCTTAAGTAAATGTATTAAATTAGCAAATGAACCACCAAGTGGTTTGAAATCGAATTTAAAACGTGCCTTCAGTTCCTTTGATCAACTCATGTTTGATGAATTAGATTTTAAAAATCGTGCCATTGTTTTTGGTTTGTGTCATTTTCATGCTGTTATGATGGAACGTAAAAAATTTGGACCAATAGGATTCAATAATTCTTATCCATTTTCGTTAGGTGATTTACGGGATAGTGCAGTTTGTTTGTCTAATTATATGGAAAACAATACTGGTTCAAAAGTACCATGGACTGATTTAAAATATTTGTTTGGGCAAATTATATATGGTGGACATATTGTGAATGATTTCGATCGTATTACATGTATGACATTACTAGATTTTTTTATGCGGGATGCTTTGCTCGAAGACGGTACTGAATTGTATCCATTCGTAGATCAACAAGCCGGTGTATCGTTTAGAACACTGGCACCCACATCTTGGACTAATTATATGGAACACATTAATAATGCAATGGGTCCCGAATCACCATTAGCCTATGGATTACATCCAAATGCTGAAATTGATTCCAGAACTACACTAAGCACTACATTAATTAATCAATTATCCATGTTACAAGACAATGTTTCCACATCCGACGAAAGTAATATGACACCGGAAATGAAAGCTGAAACTTCATTGATTGAAATATTAGATACATTCAAAGAGAGGTCGTTTGATTTAGATGCATTGCGCACTGAATTGGAAGGCGATGCCATGGGTCCATATCAGAATGTCTTTTTACAAGAATGTGAATCTTTAAATACATTGTTAGCAATGATTGGACGTACATTGGATGAATTAAATTTAGGATTTGCTGGTGATTTAACAATGTCGGCTTCCATGGAAGAATTAATGTATAATTTATATGAAGAATCTGTACCAACGTCTTGGAGTAAAATAGCATGGCCATCAATGCGTCCATTAGGATCTTGGTTGGCCGATGTAAATAACAGATTGAGTCAATTGCAGTTATGGACGGAACATGTCATTGACATACCTCGATCAACATGGTTGGGTGGTTTGCGTAATCCACAATCGTTTCTGACTGCAATTAAACAAGTAGCAGCACAAGAAGATAAATTAGAATTACAAACATTAGTTATATTTACTGATATTTTGAAAAAGACAGCGGAAGAATTAGATGCACCTGCTAAAATTGGTGCCATGGTACATGGTTTGTATTTGGAAGGTGCACGATGGAATACATCGTCAAGTAATGTTGAAACATCTAAACCAAAAGAAATGTATTGTCCTATGCCAGCAATAAATTGTCGTGCAGTAACATCCAATCGTTTAGATGCAGCCAGTGTATACCATTGTCCAGTATATAAAACAAAAGAAAGAAGAGCCAGAACTTTTGTTTTTTCTGCTCAATTAAAAACAAAAAGTCCACCAGCAAGATGGGTATTAGCAGGTGTTGGACTTGTTTTAGATGTTGGTATCTGATGAAATAAGAAACTGAGAAAAAAACTACGTACGGTAAAATAGAAATAGAGACCAGGTATAATGAATAAAATTATTGTTTTTGTAAAGTTGTACTAGAATACTTTGGCCATTACAATGAGCAACACATTAGTTTAGTTTACATTCAATTGTTATTATACACACTACATTATCTTTTTAAAACGCATCCATTTGAAATATTTTACCTCTTTTTTCTGTTTTCATTTTTCTTGCTTTGTATGCTGTGTGTCTCAAAAAAAAAACACCGAAACTAACAATCCATAACAAAACAGTAATCCATAAAGAAGCGGTCGCTAATACATATTCTGGTGTATGACTCGTCATTGGACTTTTACCAAATATGTAGGGACACGTTCCACTATCTTCTACACATAAATCAGACATCCAATAAAAACCACGTACGACATCTGGATTACCTGATCTTTGCAACGCTAATGAATCACATTGATCGGCCGCTGTAATAGGTAAATCATTGGAATCTTTATAAATGCGACGACATCTACCATTAATATAAACATAGTCACCATTTTGATTTGTCGTCTCATCGTAGTACGTTAAAACAGTATGCAAAGCTTCCGGTTCTTGGTACCGGTACGCCCATTTGCCTGGATTCGTTTCATCTTTCTGGTAGTAATTATTGTTGGATGCTTCAACTGCTTTTTTACACCAATACTGCGGTTGCAATTTAGCGATTTCGTTTGCATCTTTGGTATTCTCCGACTCTTGTGTAGTAGAAGTATATTTCCAATCGCTGTTGACAAATGCACCATTATCATCGGTCAAATTCCAAAACCAATGCAACCGACCACCACTCTGCCCACCTCTTTGATACAATTCAACAATTTCATTTTCAGGTGTCAAACTTTTAATTTTTTGATTTGGATTTTTTGCATCTGGTTGTCTCGAGGCTATGCCGCTCGTAGTATCCCACGTACATGTACCTTGTGTATTTTGCCAATAGACAGCAGCTGGACCGGTACTAAAAAATAAAGGTAAGATCGGATCTTGCGTTTTTCCACTGATGCCAATAATAATTAAAGACACTAATGCTATCATTGCCCAGGCCCATCCTTCATCGTACCAATCAGACATATTCCATCCACCTTCGCTGCCACCTGGTCCTAATCCTACAAAGATTAATGTAAAATATCCACTTATTAAAATTACTACATAAGAAACTAATCCTAAATAGGCTGAAATGGGTACGTGTAGTATAACAATTTCAACAAAACTAATGTCCAGTGGTTTTTTTCTTAATTGTTGTTCAATAGTATCCCATTTTTCTGTTCGGATTTCTTCTTCTTCGTCGTTATGGGCTTGATCGAATTCTTTTTTTAATAACTGCGTTCAAAATAAAAAAGCGACGACAGTGAGCAATGTAGTAGAGTTATAACAGAAAAGAATAAAATAAGTCAGTATACACTGTTTAGGTTCATTTTAAAGATATGGTTCACAGAGAAGACATTAAAAGAGAAATGAACTATGAACTATGAACAAGTATCACAACAATAATAAACAACTAGTATGGTGAAGGTTATCCAAAACACTGAGATCTCAAACTTTGAACATTTTTTCAACGTACCATTATTTCGTCGTCTGATTTTAAAGGTGTTATAACATACCAGGCATTAATTTTAATGTACCACAATATTAATGTCACAAACAGCAGCAGTAAAAATATTAACGAAGTTAAATATTCACGATGAAGAAAACAAACTAAAAATAAAACATTAAACAAACAGGTCGCTACAAAATAATTGTGTGAGACATCTATTAATAAATGTGATGCTTTCGGTGTCAATCTCCATTTATGAAAAAGCGGCAAGGAGTACAATCCGCAACAATATTTTTTGATACTCCATTGTCTTCTTGTACCTCTTACGAATACTTTTTTTTCCAAAGCTAAATCCTCTTCTTTTAAATAATTCACTTTGGTTCCCAACTGTTCCAACGGCAAGAGTTGTACGCAGACATAAGTAAACAGCATGAAATATACGAAATAAAAGATATAAAAAAAGAAATTAGCTGGCATAACTCTTAAAACACTATTATATTGACTGACATCACCGTATGGTAAATCAGATAGACGCAAGACACTGGACCATGTCATATGATTGATTAAAGGCGTTTTTCCTTCCAGACCAATAATATCATTAAACCATCTTTCACTCAACAAATTAATAAAAATAAGTATCATCCATACAATTAAAGCAAACAATTGTTTCCATGTCAACGTATGTGCTTTATATAGAAATAAAAGAGTGTGTGTAAAAGTTGTCAAAAATATTTATAACGTTAAAAACAAAATGACTCGTTTGGGTGTTTTTAGATAGAGAAAAACATGATCAAGATAATGAAACAGGTTTGAAGAAGGGAAGGAGTCACAAAATTCAAAACTACATCCATTCGGCGCTCTTTTCACTTTTGTCCTTACCTTTTAATGTATTTTTTGCAATCGATTCTCTGATATGTACGTCCAATATATTTTGATATCTTTTTTCAAACAATGATTTATACAACAGTTCAGAGTATCCTTTGGCAATTGGACGAAACGAAACCACTACGACTAAGATGGCCATTGTCGATGAGGCTATATATAACATAAAACCATAACTAAAATCTTGAATTCTGGAAATTTCTTGGATATCACCAGCAGCTCTAGCTTCTCTAAAATTATTTTGACAAATTCCAGCTAAACCTAATGCACTCACCATAGCAAAAACAGCATCGTCAAACACAGTAGCCATAATAATACCCAAAACACCAACCACAATAATAATTAACATAGCCCATTCTTCTTGCCACCCCCATCCAAACCATTCCCATGATTGAAAATATTGTGACGTTTGTAAACAGACTAAAAAAGAATACCAAGCTAAACTAGCACTAATAGGAATTTCCATAAATAATCTTTCACTCCACAATATCCCGTTACTTGATAAATGTGTATTCACATCTCCCACACCATCACCATCCTCATCCTCACCCTCACCATCCCCTTCATCGCCGTCGTTTTGTTTTGTTTCGTTTTTTTCTTCCATGTTACTCTTTTTCTCTGCATTTTTTTGGTACTTGTTTGATTTTGGACGATTGTATTTCATTGGATGTGTACCAATTTCTAAACTGACATGTAGTAAACACAAGAGGATTAAATTGATGTAGGACAAAATCAAACTTAACAACAACATTTCAGACTGCAAACACAACAACCACAATGCGGTACACGCAAACAACACGGGCAATTTCCAAGTCATTAATTGCAATTGGCCTAGTAATATATCGTCTTGATCTGTATTGTTTCTTTGCAGACATTTAAACAAAGGTCTTCTGAATAAATGCAACGTGACAATACCGTACATTGCTAAAATAATCGTCCAAAATCGATAAATGGATGGATCTGGATTAAAAAAGGTAGGTATTAAATGAATAATATCTAAATAGGTTTTTCTACCGTTATATTCTGGATATGTCTGGGTCACATAGATCGTACCAATTAATCCAACATAGGCAAAAACATTTAGTAATTGATATGACAATCCATAATTGTAATTTATCAATACACGTTCGTGTGAAACATATTTTGTCGTATCTGTACTAGACACATTTTGATAAGAGTCATCTACTAAAAAGCGACAAAGACCTCCACCCCATTTTGCTAAATCGTAGGCATAGATTTCAGTTTTTTGAATGTCATCGGTTTCATGAAAGCCTAAGACAATGGCACTCACGTGAACTATTGGTTTCACTGTAAATTTATTTAAATAGGGTTTTGTTTTGGATATTAATAATTTCATATCTCGATCAATACCATTTGAAGGGTCACCGTCAATGACAATAAACATTTCATCCATTCTTATACCAGTACTACGAAACGCTAAATC
>Ga0075441_10000612_pt1 | contig 18106 bp, 17 predicted proteins | sample CoawatmetaG00DNA_FD_71582 | JGI IMG/M metagenome (GOLD analysis project Ga0075441, IMG submission 71582) | Marine microbial communities from the West Antarctic Peninsula - Coastal water metaG002-DNA | ecosystem: Environmental > Aquatic > Marine > Coastal | place: Atlantic Ocean: West Antarctic...
TACCCCAGGATTGGCTCGCTGTGATCAATGAATTTGGTGGCGCCATTCCAGAGACCTATGGTGTGCCCGTAGAGCAGATCGTAGAAGGCATTAAGCATGGCGTGCGTAAAATTAATATTGATACGGATTTGCGCTTGGCCTCTACCGGTGCCGTGCGTCGTTTCTTAGCTGAAAATCCAAGTGAGTTTGACCCACGTAAATTCCTTACGGTGACGATGACTGCGATGCAGGCCCTTTGCCAGGACCGTTACGAGGCATTTGGTGCGGCTGGTAATGCGAGTAAGATTCGTGCTGTTGGCTTAGAAGCGATGGCCGACATGTACGGCGTATAAAGCCACTAACGTGCACTACACTAGGGTAAGGTCAATCGCAGGTTATCGATGAGCCTTGCCTTACCCAAATAAGCCGCGGCCACAATGACCAGTTTTCTGTCCTCTGTAGATGCGGCTTTTAGGTCATTCTGGCGACAAATTTTAAAGTAGTCGCGGGTAAAACCGGCCGCTTCGAGCTGGCATTGCGCCCGTTCTTCTAGCTTTAATAGGTCAGTTTCTCCAGCTTCAAGGGCCACTCGACAAGCGACTAAACACACATATAATTGACATGCTCGCCCTAATTCCTCTTCACTTAGGTAACCATTGCGCGAACTTAATGCTAAGCCGGTTTCGGCGCGCGCTATAGGTGCGCCAATGACGTTAACAGGCAAGCAAAGGTCATCGGTCATTTGTTGAATCACCAAAAATTGCTGGTAATCTTTGAGTCCGAAAATAGCAACATCTGGCTGTACAATGCCAAATAATTTGCTCACTACCGTCGCCACCCCGGTAAAATGCCCTGGTCGACTGGCACCACACAAAAGACCCTCTAAGTGAGGAACGCTGACTAAGGTCAAGCTGATGTGAGTGGTGGGGTACATTTCATCCACCGTTGGTGCAAATAATACATGACAGCCTCGGCTCATTAGTTTTTCTTGGTCGGCCATAAAAGTACGTGGGTAACCATTAAAATCTTCGCCTGGACCAAATTGAAGAGGATTGACAAAAATACTGGCAACCACAAGGTCAGCTTCTTCTAGAGCCCGGTCGATGAGCTGCAAGTGGCCTTCATGGAGATTACCCATAGTAGGCACAAAAGCAATGACCTTATGATCTAACTTGGCTTGCCAAAGATGGCTACGGAGTTGGTTGATACTGTCGATGGTATGCATAGGTATAATGTCGAAGATTTAGCTGAAACAATGTTCTGGGGCTGGAAAAACACCTGCTTTTACCTCTGCCACATAGGCTTCTAAGGCTTTGAGGATATCACCTTCTTGATGTAAGTAGTTCTTCACAAAGCGCGCAGGTTTGCCTGATGTAATGCCTAATATGTCATAAATAACAAGCACTTGTGCGTCGGTATCTGGGCCAGCTCCAATACCGATAACAGGTACCGACACCGCTTGGGTGATGGCTTTGCCTAAACTACTGGGAACACATTCTAATAAAATCATACTGGCCCCTGCCGCTTCTAACTCCACGGCTTCATTGAGTAGATTAGCCGCATGTTCTGGGGTTTTTCCTTGCACTCGATAACCCCCCAACTTATGCACAGCTTGGGGTGTAAGTCCTAAGTGGGCGCACACAGGAATACCCTGTTCAAAGAGCTTCTGCACGGTATCCTTGAGCCATAGTCCACCCTCTAACTTAACAATTTGAGCGCCTGCCTGCATTAAATCGGCAGCGTTGGTCATGGCTTGTTCGATGGTGCGGTAGCTCATAAATGGCATATCAGCCATAATTAGACTTTCACTATTGCCGGCTTCTACACACTGGGTGTGATACACCATGTGCTCCATAGTCACAGGGAGTGTCGAATCGTGGCCTTGCAAGACCATGCCCAAAGAATCACCTACCAATATGATATCAATACCGGCTTGATTGACCCGCTGGGTAAAGCTAGCATCATAACTGGTAATACATGTTGCCTTTTCACCGGCTTCTTTTAGGCACATTAGGCTGTGCAGCGTGGTCTTAGACATGGTGTATTGGCTCCAAATGGCTAGGTAGTGGGGTGGCTTGTGGGTTAGTGATCAAGGCAGATCAAGCCGTCTATCGGGCATTTCTTTAATAGCTCTTGGATCATAGTGCCGTTGGGTAGGGCTAAATCTGGACACAGTTCGAGTAATGGACCGATCACAAAATCACGCTGACTTAATTCAGCGTGGGGTACCGTTAAACGGGGGTGCTGAATGCTTTGATTACCAAATAAAAGTAGGTCTAAGTCAAGCGTACGTGGCCCCCAATGGCGTTCTCGCACCCGTTGGTGCTGACGCTCTATGGCCTGCAATTCGTCAAGCAAAGCAAGTGGCTCAAGGGTGGTTGCCAGTATAACCACGGCATTAATAAAATCGTCCTGGTCTTGAGGGCCTACAGGCTTGCTCAAATAGAGCTTAGACGCTAATAACAGTTGACTTTGTGGCAGCTTTTTAAGTTCCTCTAGAGCCTGCCTAACGTGGCCCTGTGGGTTATCAAGATTGCTGCCTAAGCCAATGTATGCGTTAACCATCTTCGCTCTCTTTTGGTTTTTTGGGTGCGCGTTTTTTGGGCGCTGCTTTACCGAGTTCTTTAGTCATTTGCTCACGCCTTTCACCACTAGCAAATTGGTACTCAGTCCACCACTCACCGAGGTTGTCGAGCTCTTCACCACTGGCTTCACGTAATAATATAAAATCATAAGCCGCTCTGAAGCGTTTATTATCAACCAGTTCTGCTGCCCGACTGCCGTGGCGTCGTGGCAGCCTTAGCTGCATGTCCCATATTTCCTTCATTGGGGTGCTAAAGCGGCGTGGAATAGAAGTCCGTTTAACTTGCTGCAATATGACCTCTTGGGCTGCTTGATGCATGGCCGGGATGGGTGGCATATTGCGAATATGTGACAGTCTTTGTTGTAAGGGGTGCCATAGCAACGCAGCCAATAAGTAAGCTGGGGTGACACTCTTGCCTTGAGCAATACGTTCATCTGAATTACGCAGGGCTAAAATCACAAAATCTTCCACTTGAAAGTCTTCTGAAGTATCATTTTCTATGGAAGCGTCAGTAGCGGGGAATAAGAACTTAAACAAGTCAAAATCGCGCAAAAGATAATAGGTTTGTTCACCATTGCCAGACAGAAGCAGTTTTAATATTTCTTCAAACATGCGCGCGGCAGGAATGGGTTCCAATAAATGGCCTAAAGTATGAATGGGCTCTGCTGTAGCAGGGTCAATTTCAAAGTCTAGCTTAGCCGCAAACCGGATCGCCCTTAGCATACGCACAGGGTCTTCTCGGTAACGAGCTTGAGGATCGCCAATCATGCGGATGCTACGTTTTTCGATGTCTTCGATACCACCCGCAAAGTCATGGATAGTGAAGCCATTAATATTGTAATACATGGCGTTAATGGTAAAGTCTCGACGCATAGCGTCGTCATCAACGGTGCCGTACACATTGTCACGCAATAACATGCCATTTTCGGCTTGTTTGGCTTGATTACTGTTGTCACTGCTGAGATGGCTGGCTCTGAAGGTAGCCACTTCGATCACTTCACGACCAAAACGCACATGCACTAGGCGAAAACGACGGCCAATAAGAATGGAGTTCCTAAACAGTTTATGCACTTGTTCTGGGTGCGCGTCGGTGGCGATGTCGAAATCTTTGGGTTGTTTGCCCAACAGAATGTCACGTACCCCTCCACCTACCAAAAACCCTTGGTAACCCGCATCCTTAAGCCGATAAAGCACCTTAAGGGCATTGTCGCTAATGTCGCGGCGCGAAATATCATGATGATCACGCGTTATGATATTGGGCCCTTTAGGCGCTGCAGCTGCCGGTTGGTCGCCTTTGACCATGTTAACCAGCTTAGAAATAAAACCCATAGAAGTCTTCAACTCAGTTCGGTGAAAAATCAAAAAACAAATATAGCGCGCATTCTACCACTGCCTAGCGAGCTAGACAAAGGCAATAGGATCCTGCATGCGTTTAGGCACAGCCTCCAGATCCCATTGGGTGACGGCCCAAGCCAATTGCTCAGCCACTGGCGCTTGGCGCAGGCTACAGGGCGTCGCTTGGCCCAAGCGCTCTAAAGCCTCAGATAATAAAGCGGGGGCCTGTGTGATGTCTAATGGCGCCGCTAAATTTTGTTTGCTAAGTTTTTGTCCTTGGTTATTGGTAATGATGGGAAGATGCCCGTAAATGGGTTGTTTATAGCCTAGGCAAGTCTGTAACCAAACTTGCCTAGGCGTTTGCTGATACAGATCACTACCGCGGATAATATGGCTTATTTTTTGTTCAGCGTCATCCACCACAACCGCTAGTTGGTAAGAGAATAACTGATCTTTTCGCTGCACTATAAAATCACCAACTTCATTGGCTAAATGTTGGGTTTGGGGGCCGATGATGACATCGTTTACAGTAATGTTGTTGGCAGGCAAAGTAATCCGCATAGCGACTTTTTTTTGGGTGGGTGGGTCGGTTAGGCAGTTGCATTTATAAAGGGGGTCGGTGTGAAATTGCGCCCGACTGCAACTGCAGGCATAAATATGTCCCTGCTGTCTCAGCAATTCTAGGGCACCAAAGTAGGCTTGCTGGCGCTGGCTCTGCAGCATAAGCTCGCCATCCCAATGCAGCCCAAAGGTGTCTAGGCAGGATAGAATGCTGTCAATGGAACCGGGGGCAGTGCGAGGAGGGTCTAGATCTTCTATACGGACTAACCAAAGGCCTTTGTGAGCTCGTGCGTCTAGGTAACTCGCGACGGCAGCAATTAGAGAACCAAAATGCAAAGGCCCACTTGGCGTTGGAGCAAAGCGGCCTACATAGTTCATCTGGTGCCTATTTACCGAGCTGCTTCTCTTTGATCTCTGCAAGGGTTTTGCAGTCAATGCATAAAGTCGCAGTAGGCCGAGCCTCTAGCCGACGGATGCCTATTTCAACACCACAAGTGTCACAATAGCCGTATTCGTCTTGTTCAATCAGCTCAAGCGTATCGTTAATTTTATTGGTCAACTTGCGTTCACGGTCTCGAGCTCTGAGCTCAAGAGAGAACTCTTCTTCCTGACTGGCACGATCATTTGGGTCAGCAAAATTAGCAGCGTCTTCCTTTAAGTGGTTAACGGTGCGGTCGACCTCTTCCATTAAGTCTTGTTTCCAGGCGTACAAGATCTCTTTAAAGTGATCTCGCTGGTCTGAACTCATGTAGTCCTCACCGTTTTTTACCTTATAAGGGGTAAAATGCTTTAACAGTGATGCATTTGTATCTGGCATAACTTGATTCATTTTTGAGGGCGGTAGCTTTTAGTATAAATCTAAAACCTATTGCCAAATTACTATGTATGATTTAAGGCCGAAAAAATAGCAGAATAATGTTAATAAATCTAGTCAAAATGGACCTATGTTGGATATATTTCCAGTTATGATTCTTAATAATGCCAATAGTTAGAGTCTTTTCGTATATAATTCATAGGCTTTGGCGTCTTTACATACCATTTTTCTAAAGTAGGGCAAAATTTAAAAAAATTCACCTGCACCGATTTTGTTTTTAATAATCAGATCTATAAATGAAATTTTTACGACCATTACATGCCGGTAGTTTAAAGCAACGTTATAAGCGTTTTTTGGCCGATGTGGAAACGCCAGACGGGGCGTTAATAACCATTCACTGCCCTAACACGGGCTCTATGAAAAACTGTGCTGAACCTAATAGCCGGGTTTGGTTCTGGGATTCGGCCAACGCCAAGCGTAAATATGCTTGCACTTGGGAGTTGGTGGAAATAGAAGGGCGTTTCTTGGCGTGTATCAATACCCAGCGCGCCAATGGCTTAGTTGTGGAAGCGATAAATAACGCTACAATTATGCCATTGCAAGGCTATGGTAAGTTGCAAACGGAAGTAAAGTACGGCCAAGAAAACAGCCGTATTGATATCTTCTTAAGCCAACATAAACACCTGCCAGACTGTTATGTTGAGGTAAAAAATGTCACTCTTATGACCAGTCAAGGTCAAGGCCTGTTTCCTGATGCGGTTACCGAGCGCGGGCGCAAACATCTTCGTGAATTGGTGCATATGGTGGCGCAAGGCCAGCGTGCAGTTTTGGTGTATTGTGTGGCCCATACGGGCATAACTCAAGTTGCGCCAGCATGGGAGGTGGACCCCGCTTATGCAGAAACCTTGGTGTGGGCCATAGAGCAAGGTGTGGAAGTCATGGCTTACGGTGCAGCGATTAGCTTAACTGATATGAGCTTAGTGCGTGTTGTACCGTTAACCATGAGGCCAAAGGTTTAGCCTAGTGGGATAATGCAATAGATTTTGTCATCACGTTCTTCTACGCTTAAGCGAGTGAGAGACTTTCGATGACATGGCCCGCTGATACAGAGCCCCTGTTCTATGGTAAACAGAGCCCCGTGAGAGGCGCATTGAATAAATTGTTTATCATCGTCCAAAAATTGGTCGGGCAGCCATTCTAAAGGCTGTTTACGGTGAGGGCAGCTGTTGTGATAGGCCACCACTTGGCCTTGATGGCGTACGATAAATAGATTGGTGTTGTCTATAATAAAGCCTCGGCTTTGGCCTTCCTCAATCTGGTCACTGTTAATAAGCAGTGTGGGTTTTTGAGCTACAGACATAAGCGTGATCAAACTAAGGAATGAATTGGTGGTTAGCATAACAGAATTGAGACAAGACATTGACTAAGCGACGAGCGAGTAAGAGAGCCAGTGCAAAAAAATCGGTAGGATGGATATCTTGGTTGTGGCTCTTCAAGTTCGCCACGGTCTTAATGGTGTTGGGCACTGTTGCTTTGGTGTACCTTGATGCCCAGATTAGGCATCGCTTCGAGGGTCATCGATGGTCTTTGCCAGCTAAAGTTTATGCGCGCCCATTGGAACTTTTTACAGGCCAACAACTGGCTGAGGGGCAGTTAGCCTATGAGCTCACTCAGTTAGGTTATCGTTGGGTGGAAGAGGCCAAAGCGCCGGGACAAGTACAAAAAACAACTCAAGGAATGACCATTCATAGCCGCGGATTTCGCTTTGCTGATAGTGATGAAAAAGGCTATGTGGTAGAGGTGAGTCTGCAGCAAAATAAGATTATTGGTTTGCGCCAAAGCTCGGGTGCAAGCATGGCCTTATTAAGGCTCGAACCACAATTAGTGGGAGGTATTTATCCGGCCCACAACGAAGACCGAGAGTTGATTCAGTTGCATGAACTACCTAATGGGTTTATTGAGACTTTGTTGGCAGTTGAAGACCGTCAGTATTATTCTCATTATGGCATCTCTCCATGGGGTATTGCCCGAGCCATGTGGGCCAACCTTAAGGCGGGCGCTGTAGTGCAAGGTGGGAGTACCTTAACCCAGCAACTGGTTAAGAACTTTTACCTTACCGATCAGCAAACATTATGGCGTAAACTCATTGAAGCTCCCATGGCGCTATTGTTAAATATTCATTACAGCAAAGACGAAGTACTAGAGGTTTACCTTAATGAAGTATTTGCTGGGCAAGCGGGTAAGCGAGCTATTCATGGCTTTGGTCTTGCTAGTCGGTTTTATTTTGGTCAGCCTGTCGGTGAACTTAAACTACACCAGGTGGCTTTATTGGTCGGTTTAGTTAAAGGCCCGTCCTATTATAATCCCCAAAGACACCCAGAAAGAGCCCTTAAAAGACGTAACTTGGTGTTGTCTGTTTTAGCTCAGCAAGGGGTGATTTCAAATGCCCAGAAAATCAATTATCAGGCGTTGCCGTTGGATCTGACTGAGGCCCGTCAGGTAAGCCGCTACCCCGCTTACATGGATCTAGTCAGGCAGCAGTTAAAGCAACATTATCAAGCCTCCGCTTTATCCAGCCATGGTTTGCGCATTTTCACTAGTTTAGATCCATGGGTGCAACATCAAGCCGATAGGGCTATGTTAGAACAAGTAAAGCAGCTTAAGCAGCGTCATGGCGATATAGAAGGCTTGCAAGGTGCAGTCGTGGTAAGCCATAGAGACAGTGGCGAGTTGTTAGCCCTTGTGGGTGATTACAACGCCGGCTACGCAGGTCATAATTGGGCCTTAGACACGAGTCGACAAGTGGGGTCGTTGTTAAAACCGGTGGTTCACTTAGCCGCTCTAGAAACGGGTCGCTATACCCCAGCGACTATGATTGATGATGCCCCAATTGCTCTGCCTCAGCCAGATGGAAGCTTATGGAAACCGCAAAATTACGATCGTAAGTCTCACGGCAAGGTGCCTATGTATGAGACTTTGGTAAAGTCATACAATCAAGCTAATGTGCGCTTAGGCCTTGATGTGGGCGTCGACAAGATACTACAACAGTTACGACGCATGGGTGTGGAACAGGCAATTCCGGCTTACCCATCGGTATTATTGGGAGCTGTTGAGATGTCGCCGTTGCAGGTCAATCAAGTGTATCAAACCATTGCTGGTAATGGTTTTTATAGCCCCTTGAGTATAGTGCGCCAAGTGACAGAGGCCAATGGCCAGTTACTGAGCCACTTCCCATTTGCGGTGCGTCAAGCGGCCAGCAATGACTCGATTTATTTGCTACAACACGAGATGCGGCTGGTGGCAAGCGAAGGTACAGCCAGAGGCGTGTATCGTTATTTGCCTAAACAGCAAAAAGTGGCTGCAAAAACGGGCACCACTAATGACCAAAAAGACAGTTGGTTTGCTGGCTTTAGTGGCCGACATGTAGCGACGGTTTGGCTAGGCCGGGAAGATGCTAAACCCACACCATTAACTGGTGCTGGGGGAGCGCTCAATGTGTGGGGGCAGTTAATGCAGCACCTGGCTTATGTCACCTATGCCGACATTAAGCCGCAATCAATTGATTATTATTACCTCAATGTAAACACTGGTGAGGCCATACCTGACGATTGTCCCAATGGGGTATTGTTGCCCCTACTCAAAACGTCAGCACCTTCTTATAATGCAACCTGTGGATATTAGCCAGTCATGTACAGCAACCCAATGACGTCCTTTAAAACCCTATCACTGATATCACTTGCCATATTTATAAGCGCCTGCGCAGGACCTAAGTATGGCCCTATTGTGGAAGACTTAAGTGTGCAGGCTAGGCCGTCTGAACGCATGCCGTCGGCCCCTGCGAGTGTGCCAAGCGACCCCGTCGCTGGTGCTCAGTCAGCAGCACCAGCAGCGGTGGCAAAGCCTTCTGCTAAACTTTACGTGGCTCCCAAAACAGCAGTCACCGTTACCGCACAGCCCGCATCAAAGCCAATTTTGGTGCCGTCTACAGCGCCATCTGTGGTCCCCAAAGTGGTCGTGCCCTTAGTCACCTTAGTGCCCTCAAAACCTTTAGCACAAGAGTTGCCTCTGCCCGCATCAGACCAACAAGTGGTAGAACAATTATTGACTGAAGCTGATCAGCTAAAAGCCCAAGGTAAGGTGACTCAGGCCGTCATCCAGTTGCAAAGAGCTCAGCGAATCGCACCTCGTGAGCCCAAGGTTTACGCGCGCTTAGCAGCTTTGCAGCTATCCTTAGGTGAAGCCTCTCGGGCTGAGCAGTTGGCACTTAAGGGTCTGACCTTAGTGCCTAATAAAAGCAGTTACCAGTATTATTTCTGGAAGCTCATCGGTGCTAGTCGAAGTCATTTAGGCGACAGCGCAGGTGAAACCAAGGCCATAGCTGAAGCAGCAAAATATAAATAACTACCAATAGCTAAAAGTGTGAAGCCATGCCATAGCAAAGCAAAGCTGGTATTGAATGACCATAGGCTAGCCAGCATCAGGGTCAAATAAATGCCCGCCGCAGTGTAGTGTACGTTGCAGGCTTGGCCCTTAGATTTAGCGGCTTTGATGAGTCTAGAGATGGCCACCAATAAAACCAGGGTGCAGGCGAGGACAATAAACTCGCCGTAGGTGTTGCCAGCTTCTGCTCGGCGCATGAGTTCAAACATGGCTGCCAAAGCCAAAAAAATGCGCCCCCAGGTAGCCCGCTGCCATTGCCATTTAAGGGCTAAATCTAACACCAGCAACGCCATCATGGGTAAACCCACATACAAACTTAGGTTCACTCCTAGGGTCGCCATTTCGGGTTCAATAAATGGACTAAAAACAGCTGCATTGGCAATACAAGCATAAGCACCTAACCACACACATAAGGCCGCGGGTTTAAGTGCGTCCTGCAGACGTGTGTGGCGCCATAAAAGCACACCACATGTGACAAGGCCGGCTGCTAGCAGCAGATAAAGCAAGCTCAACATCAATTAAAGCTGCGCAAAGGCTCGTTCAGCGGCATCCAAGGTGTGCGTGAGTTCCTCTTCGCCGTGCGCAGTGGAAACAAAGCCAGCCTCAAAGGCCGACGGGGCTAGGTAGACGCCATTTTCTAGCATTAAGTGAAAAAAGCGGCTAAATTTTTGGCCATCGCAGGCCATTGTTTCTGCAAAGCAGGTGACCTGAGTTTGGTCAGTGAAGAATAGCCCAAACATACCGCCTACTTGGTTAGTGTGGAAGTCCACATTGGCCGCTTTAGCGCGCTCTTTCATGCCTGATAATAGTCGGCTGGTGTAGCTGGTAAGTTGCTCATAAAAACCAGGTTGACTCACCTCATCGAGCATGACTAAGCCTGCGCTCATAGCCACAGGGTTGCCAGACAAGGTGCCTGCTTGATACACCGGGCCTATCGGCGCAAGGGAGTGCATGACGTCGCTGCGTCCGCCAAACGCGGCCACAGGCATGCCACCGCCAATCACCTTGCCTAAGGTCGTTAAGTCGGGGGCAATGTTATAGAGTCCTTGAGCACATTGAGGGCCTACTCGAAAACCGGTCATAACTTCATCAAAAATCAAAAGAGCGCCACTGGCATCGCAAACCTCTCGCAAACATTGCAAAAAGCCATCTTCTGGCACGATAAGGTTCATGTTGCCTGCTACAGGTTCTACAATAATACAGGCAATTTGAGGGCCAATTTCGGCAAAGGTTTGTTTAACACTGGCAATGTCGTTATAGGTTAGCGTTATGGTATGTTCAGCAATACTATCGGGCACCCCTGGAGAACTTGGAACACCAAGCGTCAAGGCGCCGGAACCAGCTTTAACCAATAACGAATCTGAGTGGCCATGGTAGCAGCCTTCAAATTTTACGATCTTGTCGCGTCCTGTGTGGCCACGAGCAAGTCGAATAGCGCTCATGGTGGCTTCGGTGCCAGAACTTACCATGCGGACCATATCCATGTGTGGCAGCAGGCTGCATAATTTATCAGCCATAGCGGTTTCGACTCGAGTGGGGGCACCAAAACCCAAACCATTTTCTATGCTTTTGGCTACTGCAGCGAGAACCCTAGGGTGGGCATGCCCCAATATCATAGGTCCCCAAGATCCAATATAATCCACGTATTGGCGATCGTCTTCATCGGTGATCCAAGCCCCAGATCCGCGTTTAATAAACAACGGATGCCCACCCACCCCTTTAAAAGCCCGAACTGGAGAGTTAACACCACCTGGGATATGTTGTTGGGCTGCTTCAAAAAGTTCAGCAGAAATAGGTGTTTGGCTGGATGACATAGGAAACTCTCAATAAAGGGCAAATGTATGACCTTTATTATCTCCTGAAAACGCCGTCGCGGCTAATCCTTTTGTGTGTATTTTAGGATTTCTTCGACCGGCAGCAATCCCATGACACTGCCGTCAACATCGGTGATAAGAAGTTGCTTGTAGTCACGCTTTTTACACAAGTCCCACGCCTCTTTTAAGGTGGCCCGAGATGAGCAAAAACCAAAAGCTACCTTGGGCGATCCAGCTGCCTCAATCAGGCTAGCTGGGGCGTCAGCATCAAGACTGATTTGGTTCTGATGTAACACGTGGTCAACTTGGTTATCGCTGCTATTGATGATCAGCCAATTAACGCCTAGATCTGTGGCTGATAAGTAGCCAGCAATATCATCGTCGTAATGATGGCTTACATCATCATGCATTAAACTGGTGACGCCTTGATGATTGAGGGCCTGTGTGATTGGATTAGCTTGGTAATCTAAGCCCTGCTTGCGCAATACTTCAATAAACACAGAATCTTGTTTGAAAAAATAACTACAGCTTATGTTAGCGATAACAATAGTGGCCATGCCCGGCAAGATAATTCCCGGGTTATGAGTCAGTTCCATGAGCCCAATTAGGGCGGCAAGCGGTGCTTGTAATACTGCGCTCATCATGGCGCCCATGCCTAGCATGGCGTAAAAGCCTGCATCAGATGTAGGCCCTTCCAACACATAGCTGCTTATATGGCCAAGAGCAGAGCCAGCACAGGCGCCCATAAGTAGGGTGGGGCCAATTAAGCCGATGGGCATGCCTAAACCAACGCTAATCGCAGTAGCAAATAATTTGGCAAGGGCCAGAGCCACCAATAAACCCAAGGCATATTGTCCCTCAATGGCCAGCAAGATACTGTCAGTGCCCATGCCCATCACCTGGGGTACAAAGTAGGCGAGTGAGCCCGTAAAAATGCCTGCTATGAGCATGCGAGCAAGCACGGGCTGCGCAGCAAAATTCTGTACACTGGTGACGGTTTTGGTGAACAAGGCAGCCATAGCTCCCAGTACCACGCCGTAAACTAAAATGAGTGGCATCTCACTCATATTAACCATAACGATATCAGCTGCCATGAAGGCCATTTCTGCGCCATACAAAGTATTATGTAATAAGGTGGCAGTGACTGCTGCAATAATGACGGGGGTAAAACCCATGATGCTGTACTCAAGCATCACCACTTCCATAGCAAAAATGACCCCGGCCATTGGTGTATTAAACGAGGCTGCTATGGCGCCAGCCGTGCCACAACCCACCATGAGGCGGACGCTGTTGTTGGGTAGGTGAAAAGCACTGGCTAGTTGTGAGCTCACGGCAGAACCTAGATGAACAGCGGGGCCTTCTCGTCCGGCGGACTGGCCGCTTAAAATAGCTAAGGCACCCCCTACAAACTGCACAAGGGTGTTTTTAAAGGGCATTTTTGCTTGGTGGTAGGCCATGCGATCCATAACATGTGCCACCCCTGCTTTGCGTTCACTGGGCGCAAATAGCATGAGCCAAAGGCCAATCAGTAGCCCACCCAACACGGGCAGGAAAAAATACCAAATAGGGTCTAATTGTTCAAAGCTTTCAGCGGTACCGCCAGGGAGCCAATGTTCAAGGGGGATTTCAAATAAACTGCGAAAGGCAACGATGACTAGGGCTGCAGCAACGCCACTGACAAAACCCAGAAAGCTAATTTGGGGTAAGGCATCGTTATAAGCGAGGCGACGACGAAAATGACTGGCCCCAAAGCGCGTTGGGTTGAGACGCAAAGCTAGCTTTTGTTTTAGATTGACCATAAATATTAACTCGTTAATGCATTATTTCTTTTTATTAATACGAGCAGCGATGCATGCAGTTTACCTTACATTCAGCATGCTGCCTAATAACACTATGGTGAATATTGTCCTACGGCTCTTTAGCTTTGCTGCTGGGTCTATTATCATAGCCCTAATAGAGTCTTTTATAGCAAGGAAGTGAGTGTGAAAAAAGTAGCCATTGTTGGTGGTACTGGGTATACGGGAGTTGAGTTGCTGCGTTTGTTAGCGCGCCATCCTGCTATTGAAGTGTGTGCTATTACGTCTCGTTCTGAAGCGGGTAAGGCGGTAGCTGATATCTACCCTAGTTTGCGCGGAGAGTACGACCTTGCTTTTACTGAACCAACAACCGAAACCTTGGCCCAAGCCGACTTAGTGTTCTTTGCAACGCCTAATGGCGTGGCCATGAAACAAGTGCCCGAGCTACTGGCTGCTGGCACTAAAATTATTGATTTAGCAGCTGATTTTCGCATTCAGGATATCGACGTTTGGTCCCATTGGTATGGTATGGAGCATGACTGCGCAGAGCTAGTAGAGCAAGCGATTTACGGGTTGCCAGAGGTTAATAAGAATGCCATTAAAAGCGCTCGCCTAGTGGCCAATCCAGGATGTTATCCCACTGCGGTGCAGTTGGGTCTATTACCCTTGATTGAGCGGGGTCTAATTGATACCCAGCACCTAGTTGCCGACTGTGTCTCAGGTGTCAGTGGGGCAGGGCGGGGCGCTGCTGTGGGTAGTTTGTTGTGCGAAGCTAGCGACAGCTTTAAGGCCTATGGAGTGGCTGGGCATCGCCACCTACCGGAAATAAAAGAGCGCCTGTCGATGGCCAATGGTGGGCCAGTAGGCTTGACCTTTGTGCCTCATTTGGCGCCCATGATTAGAGGCATCCATGCGACCTTATATGCGCGTTTGGTGAATAGCCAGCAATCACTAGAATTGATTCAGGAATGGTTTGAACAGCGCTATATGGATCACCCTTTTGTTGATGTGATGCCGTTGGGAAGTCATCCAGAAACCCGCAGTGTGCGCGGCTCAAATATATGCCGCATTGCCTTGCATCAGCCCCAAGGCGCAGATACTTTGGTGATTTTGTCGGCCATTGATAATTTAGTCAAAGGGGCTGCCGGACAGGCCATTCACAATATGAATTTGATGTTGGGTCTGGAAGAAGCCATGGGTTTAGATATTGTGCCCCTTGCGCCATAGTAACAATGCACCTGGCAGAGCAGATAGGGCGCGCTAATACTTGACTACTTTACTAGGTTAAGTGCATAATTCTGACCTTTAAGATCTCTAAGAGAGCGTTATGCACCACACTGAACAACATGATTACGCCGATGCTATACCTCCAGCCATGGGATTTACCGATTCTGCGGCCAAAAAAGTGTCTCATCTCATGGAAGATGAAGATAACCAAGAGTTGCGGCTGCGAGTGTATGTGACTGGTGGCGGTTGTTCTGGCTTCTCCTATGGATTCACCTTCGATGATAAAGTCGCGGAAGATGATACCCAAATTGAAAACGGCGAGGTGACCATGGTGGTCGACGCTATGTCGATTCAGTACCTAATGGGGGCTACGGTGGATTACAAGGAAAGCTTAATAGGCTCACAATTCTCTGTCACCAACCCCAATGCGACCACTACTTGCGGTTGTGGCTCAAGCTTCTCTGTTTAAGTCTGTTAGTTAGACGTCAAGGGTGTGCCCAGTTGATAGGATTCAAGCTGGGCTAAAATGGTATTTGCTAAGGGTTTAAATGCCACCATCTGCTTTTTGTTGAGTGGTTCTACTTTAGGAAATTTCACTTTGAGTGGGTTTTTGTGGACGCCGTTTGCACGGAACTCATAATGTAAATGTGGACCCGTCGCTAGGCCTGAAGAACCGATATAACCAATAATTTGGCCCTGCTTCACGCGGCTGCCTTTTTTCACCTTACTGTTGTATTTAGACATATGTGCATACAGTGTGGTGTAGATGCCCGCATGTTGTAGAATGATCGTGCGTCCGTAGCCGCCTTTAGTCCCCCTCCAAATAACTTTGCCATCGCCAGATGCTTTAATCGGCGTACCTGTGGCTGCGGCATAGTCTACACCTCTGTGTGGCCGCACAGTTTTGAGAACAGGGTGCTTTCGGTTGGGGTTGTACTTGGAGCTAATGCGAAAGAAATCGACGGGGCTGCGTAAAAATGCTTTACGTAAGTTATAGCCTTTGGGTGAGTAATAATTACCATCGCTGTGACGGATGGCATTAAATACTTTGCCTTGGTTGGTGAATTGGGCTGCTAAAATGTGGCCTTCGCCAATCAGTTCATCATCTAGGTATTTTTCTTCATAGATCAGTGCAAAGCGGTCCTGCTTTCTAAGGTCTAAAGCGAAGTCAATGTCCCAGCCAAATATACTCGCCAACTGCATGAGTTTCTTCTGGCTTAGCCCAGCTCGTTGGCCGTCTACAAATAACGAGTTACTGATAGAGCCTTGAATAAATCGAGCTTCTATCTCAGGTTCACGGTTAATGGTCTCAACGAGGTATTGATCGCCTTCTTGGCGGCTCACAATAATTGTTTGCAGAGGGTTTTTTATGTGCCGAACTTTTTGTAACTTTCCAGCATCAGTCAAAAAATCTAAAGTGTCACCGGGGAAAAGTGTGGTTAATGCTTTAGATTTTTTGGTGGCTTGAGAGACTTGGTAGACGTCGCGGGATGATAGTCCAACACGCTTGAATAAGGTGCTAAGGCTATCGCCAGACTGCACCGTGACTGAGCGCCATTGTTCATCTTTAATTGGGGGTGTTGTTTGCGCTGGCGCTTGAGGGCTTGCTGGTGCAAGCTTTGAGCTTAAGTCGAGACTTAGGCTAGTCGTAGGGTTGACACTAGACGGGGTGTTGAATGTGGACCAAAGGCCAATGGTCAGCATCGCTAAAAAGAGCAGGATCAGGATCAGTAAATATGATTTTGGGAAGTGCTTAAAAGTTTTGGAAAGGGTTGTCATAACGTTTGAGTACGAAAAATGTGAACGAAAAAAAGGCCTAATCACCCTATGATAACACGCCTGTGTGGCAAGAATAGTTTGTTTTGCGCCAATTTGCGTTACTTGAAGCCCGCTTGAGCGCTTTTCTATTACCCCTAAATCGAGCTAGAATATGAGCCTTTCTGGTCCGAGACATGGGCTGGCCTCAACACCTTAAATAATTGCCCAACAAAGCGACTTACTATGACTGCTGTAGATACCAACTTACTCGCCGATTTGACCATGCGTGGACTCGTTAACCAAATGACCTCCCCCGATGAGCTAGCGCAGCATTTGCAGCAGTCTCGGGTGCTGTATTGTGGCTTTGATCCAACGGCGGATAGCTTGCACATTGGCAGTTTGGTGCCCTTACTGGTGTTACGTCGTTTTCAGCAAGCGGGCCACAAGCCATTGGCTTTGGTCGGTGGCGCAACAGGCATGATCGGAGACCCGAGTTTTAAGTCACAAGAGCGTAAGCTTAATACCCTCGATGTCATCAACCAGTGGGTAGATCGTCTCAAGGCTCAAGTGTCTGCCTTTATTGAATTTAATGATCAAGTTAATAGTGCTGCGGTGGTCAATAACTACGATTGGACCAAAGACATTGATATCCTCACGTTTTTACGTGACGTGGGCAAACATTTTTCGGTTAACTCCATGATTCAAAAGGAATCGGTAAAGCAGCGTCTAGAGCGGGATGGCGAAGGTATTTCTTTTACCGAGTTTGCTTATATGATTTTGCAATCGTTCGATTTTTCCGAGCTCTATAAACAATACAACTGTAGCCTGCAAATAGGTGGTAGTGATCAGTGGGGTAATATCACAGGGGGTATCGACCTCACTCGCCGCCAGCACCGGGCACAAGTGTTTGGATTAACTCTGCCTTTGGTCACCAAATCCGACGGCACAAAGTTTGGTAAAACCGAAAGTGGAACTATTTGGTTAGATGCTAAAAAAACCTCACAGTATGCCTTTTACCAGTTTTGGATTAATACTGCTGATGCAGACGTCTATAAGTTCTTGCGGTTCTTTACGTTTCTGCCTGAAGCGCAGATGCTTGCCATTGAAGCGGAAGACCTAGCTGCGGATGGCAAGCCTCAAGCTCAATCTATACTGGCAACTGAAGTTACCCGTTTAGTTCATGATGAGGCGGGCTTGCAAGCAGCTTTGAGGATTAGCGCATCACTCTTTTCTGGCCAACTCGAACAATTGACCCAGGAAGATTTACAGCAGCTTTATCTCGATGGTATGCCCGCGTCCAAAACCAGTGAAAAACAAATGACCTTGGTGCAGGTGTTGGTAGACTCAGGGTTGGCTAAATCAAATAAGATGGCTCGCGAATTTATTGCCAACAATGCGGTGAGCGTCAATGGTGACAAAGAAGCTAACGTTGAGGCTGTGCTAACTTCGTCTGCAGGTTTGCAGGGTCAGTATCACGTTATCAAGCGGGGCAAGAAGTTGTTTCATTTGTTGCACTGGGCAGGGTAAATTAATACCCCCTAAGTGGTTGGTTTTTGACCAATTATTGCCGTCATTGATTCCTGCTTAATTATTTGTCAGTTAATTGGGTTTTTTTTGAAAAAGCGTGTTGACAAATAAACTCAGATCTATAGAATACGCCACCTCGGTTGAGCAGACAGCTTCACAGCAAATCACTTAACCGACCGCTCTTTAACAATTTAATCAAGTAATTCGTGTGGGCGTTTGTTGGATTGGCAATAAGACCTAAGTTTCGATTTAGGCAACGATCAAACAGACG